>MDTE01202718.1_pt1 | contig 132850 bp, 126 predicted proteins | sample 811231 | NCBI WGS metagenome assembly MDTE01 (sample SAMN05326651, study PRJNA326480) | marine metagenome | isolation source: seawater | place: Indian Ocean: Red Sea | collected 2010 | reverse complement strand
GGTCGCTGCACAATGTCCCCGGTGGCCCGAACCCCGCCTCGGAATTCCAACCACAGCGTGATATGCGATGGCTTGTCAGTTCTGGCCGGTGGTGGGCGTATCTACGGTGGTGGACCAGGATGAAGGGGATGATGTTATGACGAGTGAGACTTCCCATTTTCCCTTTGCTGAGTTTGTCGGTGCCCCTCGGGATATCGGTACACAGCATGGTGAGATGTTTGGTGACCTTATTCGGTTGCAACTTTCCGAAACACTTGATGCGGCACGGGCTCATGGGCTGACGCCGGAGGCAGCGTTGGCATGGGCGCGTGATCAACTGTCTCGTGTCGAATTGATCGGGTCACATTGGACCGAAGAAATTCAGGGAGTTGCGCATGGCGCTGGCCTCACGTTTGACGAGGTGCTGGCGTTACAACTCCGTCCAGGATCCGGTACGGGAGGCCCCGGACTCAGGTCTCCTCCAATGCCCGAAGGTTGCACCTCGTTTGCTGCTATCGGGTCAGCTACGGTGGATCATCGAAGCCTGGCTGGTCAGAACCGAGATCTTGGCGAGATGTATATGGATCGGATGGTCGTCACGCTCTTACGTTCGGACGATGGGCCGGCGATCTTGATGCATTCGGTCCCAGGCGAGCTCGGTGGGACCGGGCTTAACAGCCACGGGGTGGCCGTGTTTGCGAATTCATTGTGGGCAAAGTCTGGTCGAACATGGATGGCTCCACCGGTGTTGCGACGAGCTATGCTCGAAGCAGGGTCGGCGGCTGAGGCAGTGGCCTGTGTGGAGGCTATGGACCAACCAGCGGTCGGAAATTTTTTGGTTGCCGATGCTGAACGGGCTTTTAATCTGGAAATTTTGCCTGAAGGCTTGGTCGTGGTAGCGATTGATGACGGCGTGTATGCACATGCAAATAACTGCACGGATGAGTCCCTGCTTCCGTATGAAGCAACAGAACGGCAACGGCCCCTTCCATTTTCCGAGGGTCGCCGACAGGCCTTGCAGCATGCGCTCGAGTGTGAGAGCGGATCAATCGATGTCGGTGTGTGCCGTCGGCTGCTCAGTGATGAGTCCGGCCGGCCGGAGCCTGTGTGTCGTCGGGCGAATACCGGCGATCCATTTACAACCGTTGCTGGGTTGATCGCCCAGCCGGATGACCGCTCGCTTCACATCAGTTTTGGTCCACCAAGCGAGGGAAAGTTCAGGGGCTATTGCATCTAGCGAGCGTGGCGACGCGTTCGGTGGGAATGGTGACGGTATTTACGACGTGCGCGCAGCTACTAGAGTTATTGCGGCTGCAAACCCGGCGATTCCGATCCCAATCGCGAGCATACTCGCGAGCACGAGAATACGGATCGACTGCCCACGTGCTTCTGACGGATTGGGTGCATGGAATGCGAGATACGCCGCTAAACCAACGATGGTTGTGACCACGATAGCACCGCCAGCACGGACGTTTTCTATCAAGAAATAGGCACCGCTCACAACTGCCACGAATGCAATTGAGCACGCTACAAGCGTTTGGCCCCATCGGCTTCTGATGTTCACGGACATGAGCATACGTGACGCGTAGATGCATAGATCGCCGTCGGTCTGTTTGCTCATCGGCGAATGGCGTGCCAACGTACGTGTGTGTGGCCACTGTCGGGTGGTTTTGTGTCGAAAGGGCTGTTACGTGACCGGTGCTGATGCTTTAGTGCAAATTCTGAAGGCTGAAGGAGTGAAACAAGTTTTTTGTTTCCCGTACACACCGGTGATGGAAGCGATGGCGCGTGCGGACCTCCGTATTCTCCTAGCACGCCAGGAACGGGTTGCTGGAAATATGGCGGATGGCGTTTCCCGGTCGACCAATGGTCGTGAGTTAGGTACGTGGACGGTTCAGCAGTCGGCCGGAAGTGAGAATGCGTTTGCTGCCATCGCCCATTCCTACACTGATTCCACCCCCATGTTGTTTGTGCCGGGTCACCCGGGCATGGATAAGGCCGATATCCCGCCAACGTTTGAGGGTGTAAAGAACTATGCGGCGACAACTCGGCATGCGGCGACGGTGCGGACAGTAGACGAGCTTCAACAGCGTGCACGCATGGCGTTTACAGCTTTGCGTACCGGGCGACCCGGTCCCGTGATGCTGGAAATGCCGGTCGATGTGTGTAATGCCGAATTTAAGGGGCCTCTGGATTACCAACCGATTCGTCCGTCAAAGGCCGGGGCTGATAGCGGTGCGGTTGCTGAGGCGGCAGATCTGTTGTTGCGATCCAAGTCTACGATGATATGGGCAGGGCAGGGTGTGCTGTATGCGGAAGCGTCGGCAGAGTTGCAAGAGGTGGCTGAACTCCTAGGGGTTCCTGTCATGACAACTCTTCAGGGCAAGAGCGCTCTTCCCGAGACGCATGAGCTGGCAGCCGGTGTCGGCGCGTATGTTCGTACGGCGATGGTTGCGCATTATCTCGAGGTGTCTGACACCGTACTCGCTGTAGGAACGAGTCTGAGCAAGATGTCGTTCACGCCTGATCTTCCAGAGGGCAAGACGATCATTCACGTCACCAACGATCCCATTGATTTGAACAAGAGCTATCCGACGAAACTTCCTATTCATGCTGATGCCAAGCTGTTTCTGCAGCAGTTAGCTGATGAGCTCCGGCGTCGTGTTGGGGATGGGCGCGAGGCAGAGCGCCGCGATACTTCCAACACTATCGCGGCAATTAAGGGAAATTGGCTGTCGGACTACGAAGCCCAATTTTCTGATGAGCGGGAGCCAATAAATGCCTACCGAATGCTTCGAGAACTGTGGAGCCTGCTGGACCCGGACACTACGATGATCACGCACGAATCCGGTGCTTCTCGAGATATCCAGAGCGTGTTTTACGAGTCCACGCTTCCGCGTAGCTATCTGGGTTGGGGCCAATCGTCGCAACTCGGATTTTCTATAGGGCTTGCTATGGGAGCCAAGCTTGCGAATCCGGATAAGACGGTTGTAAATGTGATGGGTGATGGGGCGGTTGGCTACACCGGGCTGGATTGGGAGACGGCTGTCCGAGAGAACATTCCAATACTGACGGTTATCAAGCATGACGCCATATTCAGTGGTTACGATCGCAACATTCCTGAATCCATAGCTAAGTTTGGGGTGTCAAGCCTGGATGGTGATTACGCAGGGGTGGCAGCAGCCCTTGGGTGTCATGCGGAGCAGGTGACTGGCATTGGCGAACTGCGCCCGGCGTTTGAGCGAGCGCTTCGGGCGGTTAATGAAGGCCAGCCGGCAGTTGTTGATGTTCGTACGGCCGAAACGCGAGAGCTTTCGATGGCACCTGAAGCGCGCACTGCAAGTCAGTAAGTTGTGTGCGTGGCCGTACACTACGATCGTGTTTATCTGAAGTGAGTTCGTGAGGTTCACGATGTCCGAGATTACTGTTGTGGCGACTATTCATCCCAAGCCGGGTCATGCCGATGCACTAATCCGGGAAATGCAAGCCAATGCGGCGAATGTCCATAACGAGCCGGGTTGTCTTCACTACACGTATCATCGAGGCATCGACGACCCAGATGCGATCGTGGTGATTGAGCGATGGGCCTCTGAAGCCGCGTTACAGGACCACGCTGCTGCACCTCATATGGCGGCGTTTAGTGCACGGGCCCAGGAGCATCGGGATGCCCCGGCCGATGTTGTGCGCTATGAGATGGTGCCGATCGATGGCGATCCGGCCAAGTCGCATTTCTAGCCCTCGTCTCTGATTGCATGATGCCTCACGAGGTGTCTGCCTACTGGCCCGCTTTGTAGTCACCGTGCATGCTGCGCCTACTGTGGGAGCCAAAATGGGATTCTGGTGAGCGAAAGACGGATTGCTTCTGACATCCTGGCCGTGGCCGTGATCTCGGCGGCTGGGTCTTTTGCCAATGGCGGGTTGGCCCCCATTCTTGGCCAGATCGCGGCGGATTTTTCGGTTTCCTTTACAGCCCTGGGTGTACTTACGGCCGGGTTTGCATTTGCTCGCGTGATCTTTGATCTTCCAGCCGGAACGCTCGCTGATCGTATCCATCCCCGGAACATGTTTTACGTGGCTGCTGTCGTTGCTGTCATTGGAGGTGTGGTGGCGACGGTCGCTCCCACGTTTAGCGCGCGCGTCCTGGTGAACGGGGTCGAATGATGGGCGTTGCCAATGCTGCGAATCCCGTTGGTGAACTGCTGGCGCCGCTCACAGTTGGATTGGCTTCTGCGGTTTTGGGCTGGCGAATCGGGATGCTGATCACGCTGCTTCCGACTATCGGAACACTTGTCTTGGTGCCGTTGTATGTTCGTGATATGGGTGTGGTTGGAACGTTAGGAGGGGCTTCCCGTCCAGCTCACCCTCGGTCGGAAAAGCTTGCAATTAACGTGCATCTCCTCTTGGGCATCAATCTAATGACGGCGGCGACATCACTCGCCAACTTTGGTTTTAAGTCCACAATCTTTCCGTTGTTTGGCAGTAGGGTTCTTCATCTCAATCCCGCGCTGATTGGTGTAGCGATCGCTGCTGCAGCCGCAGCACGCTTTCTTTTGTCACTGGCGTCGGGGTGGCTATCAGATCGTGTTGGTCGTATGGCGGTGTTTGCTCCAGGCATGTTTGGTCTGGTGATCGCGGCAGTGCTTTTGCCGTTAACCGATGCCTTTGGTCCGTATCTTGGGTTCGCGCTCGTGTATGCGATAGGGGCAGCGGCTAGCCATATGGTCTATACGATGGTTGTTGACCGGGCACCTTCGGATCGTTTGGGTGCGGCGCTTGGAACCAACCAACTTTTTGCTGACGTCGCGACAGTTGGGATGCCTGTGGCACTTGGTCTGCTCATTGATACGGTTGGGTTTGGGGGCGCGGGTATTTCGATCGGCGCGTTTGGAATGGTAGCCATCGGGATAGGGCTTGTTGTGGGTGACACCTCACCTCGGCAGAATCAAAAGAACACATCGGCTGCGGGCGAACGGTAAACCAATCGCACGTGCACAGTATCGAATTTGAGTCTGGACCAACGGCGGAGGTGCATGGGAGTCGAACCCACCTAGGACGCTGACCAGCGCCCCACGACGGTTTTGAAGACCGCGAGGGCCACCCGGCCCTACCCACCTCCGAGTGAACGCTAGCAGGTTTCCACTACTGGAATGGAATCAGCCAACAAATTTTGTAAACGTGCTAATAGGTTCGCGAACGATTTGCTGAATTCCTAGCGGAAGAAATACCCTCGGTAGGGCTAATTGCACGGGGACGTATTGTGAATATTTTTGCAATTGAATATGGGTGTCGGGCGCGTGTGGCAGCTCGTTTTGTGGTAACAGTCGTGCTCAGCATGGTCCTGGCCGCAACGGTGATTGGTTGTGGTGGGAGCGAGAAACAGAGTGGACAATTCCGTATGAACAAGAGCAAGTTTTCGAATCCGGCCGGTTCAACAGGTTGTAATCCTTGTTAACGGATTAACCTCTCAAGAATTCACGGATTCGTTACTGATGAACTAGCGTCGGGTCTAACACCGCATCGATTGGTCGGCCTACGGTCTGAAGGCAATGCACACGGGTGCTGGAATATCAACGATATGGCCGGTGTGGTCGAGAAGTCCGGTGTCAGGGTCTATGGCGAAGGTATGAATGGTTCCCGAATCCTGATTTTCGACAAGTAAAAAGTTTTCATCCGGGCTCAGTGCAAAGTTCCGCGGTGTCTGTCCTCGACTCGATTCATGTCCAATGACATCTAGCCGACCGCTGGGCGGGTCAATAGCAAATATGGCGATGGAGTCGTGGCCTCGATTCGACCCATACAGGAATCGGCCGTTGGGACTGACATGAATGTCTGCTGTCGTGTTTGCGCCGTTCCATGCTGGTGGGAGCGTTGAGATGATTTGTCGTTCGCTAAGATTTCCATCGTTTGTGTTGACGTCATAAGCGGCTACCGTTGATCCAAGCTCATTGATCACGTAGGCATAGGGCTTGGTGGGGTGGAATGCGAAATGTCGAGGGCCTTCACCCGGATGAGACACAACATCGCCCGCATGGTGGAGTCGTCCGGCATCTGCGTCAATCTGGTACTGGACGATTCGATCCGTGCCGAGATCACACACGTAGGCGCGGTCATTTGTCGCATTAAGCGTAATTGAGTGGGCATGCGGCTGATCTTGCCGGTCAGGATGAACAGAGGATCCGTGGTGCTGAATAAAATCGCACCGATCACCGAGGCTTCCGTCGGGCTCAATCCGAATCATCGCGACGCTCCCTCCTTTATAGTTTGCCGCGATTACTAGCTGGTCGGTGGCGTCAACGGCGAGATGGCACGGACCCGGCCCACCAGTGGATTGTCGGTTGAGTTCCCGCAGCGAGCCATCACCATTGATTTCAAAGGCTGTAATCGCGCCGTGGGTTGTTGGATCACTTGTTTCACAGACTGAGTACAGATGTTCACCCGTTGGGTCGACGCCGACAAAAGAGGGGTTTTCGATCCCGGTGGTGATATGTCGGACATCGATAGCCCCGGTGGCAGGGTTCATCGATCCCGTATATATGCCAGCGGATCCCTGTCGCGTATAGGTACCGACAAAGAGGGTTAGGTCGTTGGCCATAGGATGGCTTCCTATTGGTGCACAGCCGGAATTCGTGGCCCAGCCTAACTCGTGCGAATCATGATGACGTAGCAATGCTGGTGGATAGACGGAGTTTGATGGGAGTATGGGGATGTTCTCAGCGGTTCTGCAGGGAACTAATCGGCTGCGTCTGTGTGCCACATCTTGTTGGTTGTTGGCTGATGCACGGTGCTATGAGGTGAGATTTGGCATGACGACTCCCTCTCCCACAGGGACCAATCTCCGGGTTCTTTTGGCAAATCGACCCAAGGCCGAACCGCGTGTTGAAGATTTCGAATTGTTGGAGGCTCCAATCCCTGATCCTCGGAACAACGAAGTGCTGGTACGCACAATTTATCTTTCGATTGATCCGTATATGCGTGGTCGCATACGGGCGACCAAGTCGTATGCGGCACCTGTGGCTATCGGTGAAGTCATGGTCGGTGGGATTGTTGGTGAGGTCGTGGAATCAAAAAGCGAACGGTTCAAGGTCGGAGACATTGTGGAAAGCCGTCTTGGCTGGCAGCAATACGGCATCGCGCAGCCAGATGATCTTCGTATGGTTTATCCCGAACTCGCGCCAATAACCACAGCGTTAGGCATTTTAGGGATGCCCGGGCAAACAGCGTACTTTGGCTTGTTGGACGTTGGTCGTCCTCGTCCTGACGAGACGGTGCTTGTATCCGCGGCGTCAGGTGCTGTCGGTGGAGTGGTTGGGCAAATCGCTCGGCTGAAAGGGTGTCGGGCAATCGGTATTGTCGGGTCGGCCGCCAAGCGTGAATATGCCCTGAGTGAACTCGGGTACGAGGCGGTCATCGATCGGACGATCGATGACGTGGGGGCGGAGCTATCGGCGACGTGTCCCGATGGTGTCGACGTATATTTTGACAATGTCGGTGGCCATATTCTTGACTTGGTGCTTGACCACATCAATCTGCATGCACGTATTGCGATCTGTGGAATGATTTCTGAGTACAACCTTCCGACCCCGGAGTTGGCAGTGCGCCCAACCCGGACGTTACTCACGCGACGGGCGCGTATGCAAGGGTTGCTGGTGTCTGATTATGCCGATCGCGCTGACGAAGCCTTGCAACAGCTCGGCGGGTGGGTCCGTTCGGGAGCACTCAAGTATCGGGAAGACGTTATTGAAGGTCTTGAGCATGCACCTGCAGCGCTGATCAGAGTTTTGCGCGGGGAAAACTTTGGCAAGCAGCTTGTTAAGGTTGGCGCAGATCCCACGTAATACGAGGCATTTCTGCGTCGGCGTATTGCCGGACATGGATCACGTGGCTGTTCCCGATCTTGGTTTGATGTCTGGGCTGGAATGTCCGAGTGAGATGGATACGTCACCCTAGACCATAAGTTCTCCGCCCGTGATGTCGACGGCTGCCCCAGTGATGTAGGCAGCTTCTTCCGACGCGAGAAAGCAAACAAGGTCCGCGACCTCGGTTGGTTTGCCCATGCGCCCTAATGGAATGGACGGGATGTAGCCTTGAATCCGGTCTTCAGACCAGGCGACCCGGAGCATGTCGGTGTCGATCATTCCCGGACACACGGCATTTACGGTGATGTTATGGGGGGCGAGTTCCTTGGCCGAAGCTCTGGTAAGACCAAGAACGGCGGCTTTTGAGGTCGTGTAGGAAGCCCCTCCGACCGTGCTGACATTTTTTCCTGCTGTGGACGAGAAGTTGACAATGCGTCCGTAGCCATTGGCCTTCATCGTTTGGGCCACGGCCTGTGAACAAAAGAAGGTGCCGTTCACATTTACGTCCAGTACGCGCCGCCACTCATCTTCGGCAATGTCTTCGAATGCCGTTGGAGCCACAATTCCGGCGTTGTTGATGAGGACATCGATCCTTTCGAAATGGTCGGTGATCTTCGTCACCATGGCATCCACCGCCGCACGGTTCGTAATGTCTGCAGCGACAGCCAGCGCGTTAGATCCGAGCTTGGCGGCGACTGATTCGATCTGATCACACGACACGTCATTGACCGCGACACGCGCTCCTCGATCGAGTAGACGTTTAGCGGTGGCAAGCCCCATTCCCCGAGCTGCTCCGGTTACAAGTGCGACTCGGTTTTCGAAGGTGGCTGTCATAGGAAATGCCTCCCAAGGGCTATCGTGTTAATTCTGCCGCAGTCTGATGGGTATAGGGGCGTTGTGCGAGTCCGCGAGGCCATAAATTGGAGTCGTGACGTGGGCTTAGGGTGCGTATATTGAGGTGAATATTGGTGTACTGCTGCTCAGTCTGGTACTGGAAGCGTCGATATGTTGCGAGTTTTGGTGGTTGACGATGAGGAAGCTCTGACGACGACGATCGCGTACAACCTGCGTCGCGAGGGTTACGAGGTAGAAGCAGTCACCGATGGCGAGCAGGCGCTGGAGGTTGCGGAGGCGACCCAACCAGATTTGGTTGTGCTGGACTTGATGCTTCCGGGAATGGATGGATTTGAGGTCTGTCGACAAATTCGACGGAAGAGCGCAATCCCGATCTTAATGCTTACGGCCCGAGACGAGGAGATCGATCGTGTGGTGGGTCTCGAAATTGGAGCCGACGACTACATGACGAAGCCGTTCTCAATGCGAGAACTGGTTGCACGGGTTAAGGCGATGCTCCGACGACGAGAGTTTCTCCGCCAGGAAATGAACCAGGCAGATGGGCCGGCTCGTGACATGATTGAGTTCGGCGGCCTCAGCCTCTCGCGCGAGACTCGGCAGGTGGCGTTGAATGCAAAGCCGATCCAGCTAAAGCCAAAGGAATTTGATCTTCTGGAATTTCTGATGCGAAACCGTGAACGTGTCTATTCCGCGACCCAACTTCTCGAACATGTGTGGGGCTATGCGTATACAGGCGACACACGTACTGTCCCCGTCCATATTCGCGGACTGCGACGGAAGATTGAATCTGATCCCTCGACCCCGACTCGAATCGAGACGGTCCGCGGTGTCGGCTATCGGTTTGTGGGGTGATGTGGTCGAGAGGTGGTCTGAGGTTCCGCCTGGGGGTCGTTGCATTTGTCGGGTTTATTGCGTGTAGCGTTTTCATTGGTCTGGTTGTTGGTGGTCGGATTGATCCGGGCGAACGTGAAGCACTTGTTTTTCCGTTTGCGGCCTTGTCATTTCTGGGAGCTGCTGTTTCGGGTGCGCTAGCCATGATCGTGGTCTCTAGCGATATTCGAGCTCTGGGATCCATGGAACGCACGATCCGTACTCTGACCACACGGGGCCAAATGCCTTCGATTCCGATGCTCGGTGGACCAGAGTCACGGGCGCTTGGCCAGAGTTTGGCCGACTTTACGTCGGTGTTTTATCAAGACTTGGACTCGTTGGAACGTGAGCATGCCCGTCTCGAAGCAGTACTTGATTCGATGACGGATGGTGTTGTGATTGTCGAGTCTGAGGACACTGTGAGCCTTGTCAACCGTGCAGCTGGAGAGTTGCTTGACGTGACGCCGAGGCTGGAAGGCTCGGTAAGCCTTGCCAACGGGCTCAGAGACATCGATCTGGTCGAACTCATTCAAGAATCTTCCCGAGATCGATCCGCGAGTCGTCTATTCACCATTGATGCGACAAACAGGGAAGTTCATGGGGTGGTTGTCCCGTTAGGCCGCCGGGATGATCGGCAGCGTCTGGTCTTGCTCCGTGATCTAACTAAGTTGCGACAGGCTGAAAATATCCGGCGTGATTTCGTTGCCAATGTGTCGCACGAATTGCGGACTCCAGTCACGGTGCTCCGTGCCATGGTAGAGACGTTGGAGGCAGGGGCAGTCGATGATCCGCAGACCCGTGCTGACTTTCTTCGTCGAATCGTTGTCGAAACGGATCGACTAGGCCAGATCATTACTGAGCTGCTGGATCTCGCCAGGATTGAGTCCGGCATGGCAGATCTCGCGTTGGAAAAAGTGGATTTGAACATGGTTGTTGGGCCTACGGCTGAACGCCTGCGACCGCAGGCGGTGCGTAATGATTTGCAGCTTGAAATTGCGCAGTTCCCGGAACATCTGCCTGTTGAGGCTGATACGGACCGAATGGGTCGGGTGGTGATGAGCCTGGTTCATAATGCAATAAAGTTCACTTCGCCGGGTGGAACCATCTCGGTGATTGTCGAACGACTCGATCAAGATGCGGTCGTGCGTGTCGTTGACACCGGTCAGGGTTTGGATCCAGGTGAGCGGGAGCGAGTGTTTGAGCGGTTCTACAAGGCGGATGCCTCTCGGAGCGGTTCAGGATCCGGCCTGGGGCTGGCTATTGCTCGACATACGGTTCGTCAACATGGAGGTCGGATTTGGGTCGAGTCACCTGGTCGGGGGCATGGCTCGACCTTTGGTTTGACGCTTCCCTTACATGCGGCTCACGATCAGGAGAAAAGTTCCTGATTCAAGTTCTCGAAATTGTCATCAGTTCTCGTAGGCCTACCCCTGTTTTTTTAGACAGTCTCGTTCAGCCAACTTTCACGGAACGTTTAAGTTCTGTTTAACTCGCTGCCTTGAGGGTTGATCGGTCTGGCATACATTCGCATCGGTTAATTATTACCTTTTCTCATGTTTTTGAGTGTCAGCAGGAAGGAACACGAACACTGTTGAATTTAAAGAGTCGTCGGCAGGTCCTACAGATTGGCGGAGTTGGAGCCGCGGCTGTGGGAGGTACTGTTGTACTTGCCGCTTGCGGTGATACCGGTGTCGTGACCGAGGTGTCTTCGGCCGAGAAGACTGTCGAAAAATCAGGCAAGAAGATTGTTGACGTGACCCCGCCGCCAGGGCCGATAGCCGGGACAATCCTGATTGATGGGTCAAGCACCGTAGGTCCGATTTCGGCTGCGGTCGCCGAAGAGTTTGCGAAGAAGTTCCCTGACGTACGAGTACCCGTCGGGGTCTCCGGGACCGGTGGCGGCTTTAAGAAGTTCTGCGTCAGAGAAACCGATATCACCAACGCATCCCGGTTCATTAAATCTAAAGAAGAAACGGTCTGTGCTGAGAATGGAATTGAGTACATCGAGCTTCCGGTTGCCGTTGACGGTATCGCGGTAGTCGTGAATCCAAAGAACACGGCAATTGGTGACTCAATCACTGTCGAAGAGTTGAAGGCGATGTGGGCGCCGGAGGCCGAGGAGAAGGTTACGACCTGGGACCAGGTTCGCGCCGGATTGCCCGGTAACAAGTTGGTGATGTATGGGCCTGGTACGGACTCAGGTACGTACGACTACTTCACCAAAAAGATCAATGGCGTCGAGGGTGCTAGCCGAGGTGATTTCACGCCGAGCGAGGACGACAATGTGCTTGTTCAGGGTGTGTCTGGCGACGTAAACGCGATTGGGTTTTTTGGTCTGGCGTACTACGAGCAGAACAAGGACCTTCTTAAGGCTTTGAAAGTCGATGGCGGCAACGGACCGGTGTCTCCAACGGAAGCAAACGTGCTAAGTGGCGCATACTCTCCGCTGTCTCGTGTCGTCTTCATTTATGTGAGTCCCGTTGCAGCCGAGCGTCCGGAAGTTCAGACATTCATCGACTTCTACCTCAACAATGCGTCCGGCCTGGCCCCTTCGGTAGGCTACGTGCAGTTACCCGAGAAGATGTACCAGATGGCACTTGAGCGATTCAAGAGTCGTAAGACCGGCACCATTACGGCTCTCGAGGGTACGACGTCTTCGCCGAACTCGGTTCTTGCAGCATGGGAAGCTGGAGCCTAACCATCGTTTACTACGGCCCACCGCGTATTGGGTGTATACCTCCCCCTCCCCCCGACCTGCTGCGTGTGTGAGCTTTCATCCTCTTCGGGCTGCCGGCGTAAGGCCGGCAGCCGCAGAGGTTTACGGAAGTTTTCGGGATTCGTCGGAATCGCGATGAAACGGCAACATAGGCCTCAATGTGGAATTACGACCCAGGTTTGCTTTGAAGAACTCCGCTAGCTCTCGGGAACCGTCCAAGTGGGGTGGGTCCCGTCGTCAACGCGTACTCGTTGAACGGACGGTCCATTGGGTGCTATTCGCGTGTGCGGCGGTGTCGGTGCTGACGACTACGGGAATTGTGATCACGTTGTTGGGCGAGACTGTCCAGTTTTTTGGTGAGGTCCCGATTCTTGATTTTTTAACAGGTACCCGGTGGACGCCGCTATTTGCCTCCCAGAATTTCGGCGTGTTGCCGCTGGTGAATGGAACGGTGGCTGTGGCACTTGTGGCCATTGTGGTGGCGGTGCCTGTCGGTTTATTGACGGCGATATTCCTCAGTGAGTATGCGCCTGGGCGAGTCCGTAGCGTGGTGAAACCAATTCTTGAGGTGTTGGCCGGGATTCCGACGGTTGTATACGGATACTTCGCCCTACAGTTTGTGACCCCAATTCTGAGGGGGATATTTCCACAAACCCAAATCTTCAATGTGGCCAGTGCAGGGATTGTGATGGGATTCATGATTCTCCCCATGATGGCGTCCATCAGCGAGGATGCGATCCGCGCTGTTCCTCGAGACCTCCGTCAAGGTGCCTACGCGCTTGGGGCGACCAAGCTGGAAGTCATTACCCGGGTGGTGGTTCCAGGTGCGCTATCGGGGATCCTTGCGGCGGTTATCTTGTCGATCTCGAGAGCTATTGGCGAAACCATGATTGTGGCGATTGCAGCTGGCCTGCAGCCCAAGATGGGGTTCGACTTGCTTTCATCCATGGAGACAATGACGGCATACATTGTGCAGGTGAGTCTTGGTGATACCCAGCAGGACACGATCGAGTATCGGACGATTTTTGCGGTTGGAACGTTGCTGTTTGTTCTCACCTTCATCATGAACGTTTTGAGTGATCTGCTGGTTCGTCGGTATCGAGAGGCATACGAGTGACAGTCGGTGATCCCACGATGGTGAGCAACAGTGGACACGCTCAGGCACGGACACGTCGCCGAGTTTTCGGTGTAATGTTTTATGCGCTGACCATCGGGTCAACCGTGCTTGGGATCGTCCTGCTCGCGGCGTTGCTTATCGATGTTTTTGCCGATGGGGTCAACCAGGTCGACGCCCACTTTCTCACGAGTTATCCGTCGAGATTTCCTGACCAATCCGGTCTTCGATCAGCGTTGTTGGGGACCCTCTGGATGCTCGGGTTGACGGCGATTTTGGCCTTTCCCATCGGGGTGGGTGCAGCGATTTACCTCGAGGAATACGCGCCTGCAAATTGGGTGACCCGTTTCATCCAGTTAAACATTGCGAATCTAGCTGGTGTTCCGAGTGTAGTGTATGGCTTGCTTGGCCTTGGGCTGTTTGTTCGGTGGTTCTCGTTGGGCCGGAGCATTCTGGCCGGATCCATGACAATGTCGTTGCTGATTTTGCCCTTAATCATCGTCGCCTCACGAGAGTCTATCCGGGCGGTGCCTGATTCATTGCGAGAAGGAGCCTTTGCTCTGGGAGCCACCCGGTGGCAGATGGTTCGACGTACTGTGGTGCCCGCGGCGGCGGGAGGAATTTTGACCGGAACTATTCTTGCTTTGGCTCGGGCAGTCGGTGAGACGGCGCCCCTGATAACGATTGGCGCCCTGACATATATTGCCTTTGATCCGCAGGGACCTATGGATTTGTTTACGGTTCTGCCAATTCAGATCTTTAACTGGGTGTCGCTCCCACAAAAGGATTTCGCGTATCTTGCGGCTGGCGGGATCTGTGTTTTGCTGGTGGTGTTGCTTATCGCGAATTCATTGGCAGTGTTCTTGAGATATCGGATGCAGAGGAGGCTCCAGTGATCAATCTTCGAGTTGGCGATCAGGCCAATGATGTCGCCAATGTCGATCAAAGGGATGGGGGGGCAATTCTGGCGACCACCCACTTGAGTTTTTGGTATGCCAAATTTTTGGCTATTGAGGATGTCAGCATTGAAATGCCGGATCGCAAGATTACGGCCATTATCGGGCCGTCTGGCTGCGGCAAGAGCACGTTCCTTCGATGTTTTAATCGTATGAACGAACTAATACCTGGCACGAGAATTGAAGGCGACGTGATGTTTCGTGGGATCAATGTCAACGATCGTTCAGTTGATCCAGTGGAAATTCGACGACAGGTCGGGATGGTGTTTCAAAAGCCGAACCCTTTTCCAAAGTCAATATATGACAACGTGGCATATGGCCCACGAGTGAACCGTTATCAGGGTTCGATGGACGAAATTGTAGAAACGTCCTTACGGCGCGCGGCGTTGTGGGATGAGGTGAAGGACGATCTGAAGAAGAGTGGCCTCGCGTTATCCGGAGGGCAGCAGCAGCGACTCTGTATTGCCAGGGCGCTGGCGGTTCAGCCCGAGGTTTTACTGATGGATGAGCCTTGTTCGGCGCTGGATCCGATAGCTACGACCCGCATTGAGGACTTAATGCGTGAACTGCGTGAGGATTTGTCGATCGTGATTGTGACGCACAACATGCAGCAAGCCGCTCGTGTGTCCGACCATACTGCCTTCTTCACGTTGGGTGAGGCAGGGGCCGGTGTGCTGGTGGAACATGACGAAACTCAACGTATCTTTACGACCCCCTCGGACGATCGCACTGAGGCGTACATCACCGGACGATTTGGTTAAGGAAGGAGATTGTCGATGCCCCCGCGAGCTGGATTTGAGGAGCAACTGAAGCACATTCAGGACGAAGTATTGTTGATCGGGAGTCTCGTGGAAAAGACGATTCATCGGTCCGTTCAATCTCTCAGTGATCGGAATCTTGAACTGGCCCAACAAGTCATTGCTGATGACGATGAGATTGATGTTCGTCAACATGAACTTGAAGAATTCTGCATTGATGTGATTGCCCGTCAGCAACCGATGGCGGGTGATCTTCGAATGATTGTCACCGGATTGCAGGTTGCATCAGAGCTTGAGCGAATTGGTGACTATGCTGAGGGGATTGCGAAGATTAGTGTTCGGATGGGAGATCAGCCGCCGCTTAAGCCGCTGATAGACATTCCACGGATGGCTGACATCTCGGTCAATATGCTGCGCCGTAGCCTCACCGCGTTGAATGCTCGTGATGATGAAATCGCCCGAGAGGTCTGGCAGGACGATGATCAGGTTGACCAGTTGAATGAACAGGTGTTTCGAGAACTCGTTACATACATGCTTCAGGATCCCCGAAATATCGAGCGGGCCACCCTGTTGATCTGGGTGTCCCATAATCTCGAACGCGTGGCGGATCGAGCGACCAATATCGCCGAGCGCGTCATATATCTGTCGACAGGTCTGATTGCCACTGAAGGGCAGAGCTGGTCTGATGTGGGCCTGGATAGCGACACGGATAAAAATGGTGGGGGTTCTGAGTAGCTCAGTCGGGAAGAATCAAGGTAGTTGACAATGTCGGTGACGCTCACGTCGTTTGAGCCAATATCCAGTCAGCGGTGATCCGAGCGACTTCTTTTACGATGTTCTGGTGGGTTCGTCCCGATCGTTTCGGTACCTGGAATCCGTGGTCAGCATCTTTGATCAACTCCAGAGCGGCTGGCTGATTCAGCGAGGCGATCACGTCTTTTAACAAGTTGGTATTGGCGAGCCGATCCCGAACACCTGATACAAACAGGATGGGAAACGCTACGTTGATCAGGTGGTCAGCCCGTGTGTCGTCCGGATGACCGGCACGATGTAGCGGAAATGCGAAGGCGACAAGTCCGTGTAAGTGTTCAATGCGTCCCCGGGCCGCGGCCAGGGTCGTCATTCGACCGCTCATGGAGTGGCCGCCAGCGAATCTTGGAAGATGAGGGGCTGCAGATGTCGCGGCATCGATTGCGGCACATACGGTGTCCAGTCGTACGCGCTCAGCGTCCATGCCGCCCCGGCCAGCTTCTGAGTACGGGTAGTTGTATCGGAATGTGGCCACCCCTTCCACGCCGAGGGCATCAGCCATACCGTGCATGAACGGGTGATCGAGATGTGTGCCGGCACCATGGCCCAGCACGAGCAGCGCATGCGCGTCGGGTGGCTGTAGCAAGATGGAGGAAACCCTGTCACGGTTGGTCGACGGGGTGAACGAGCCGATATGGCGAGTGTGTGATGAACTCACAAGGGGTCCCGTTCCATGGCGGTCAGCGGTGTGTCGCCGTTATTGTGACGTCTGGTCGGCAATCCGACGAGCACTGAACTCCCCAGCCAGGCTGGGCCAGTCAGTGTTTCGGACGACGAGTTATGCCGCCAAACCTCCTGTTTCTTATAGCCGACGATCATCGTCATGATGCGATCGGATCCCTGGGGACGCTGGTGGTGGTGGAGGGCGTAACGATCCTCCGGATCACAGCGGTGCGCATGTGTACTGATGTCCCGGCTTGCCGGGTTTGGCGGCTGCATACACACTGCGTTTGACGGGCTAGAGGAGAGACCTTATGGCGTCGATGAAGGGACCGGCTGTTTTGCTGGCGCAGTTCATGCGCGATGAGCCGCCCTATGACACACTCGAAAACATTGGAGGATGGGTAGCAGATCTCGGCTACAAGGGTATCCAGATTCCGGCCTGGGACCCGAGGACGATTGATCTGGATCAGGCGGCCGAGTCGGTGGCCTATTGTGATGAGTATCGAGGACGGCTTGCCGAGCTCGGGCTCCAGGTGACCGAACTCGCCACCCATCTGCAGGGTCAGGTCCTGGCGATGCATCCGGCTTATGAAGCCGGTTTTGAGGCGTTTCATCCTGCTGGTTTGCAGGGTGCCGAACGCACGGCCTGGGCTGCCGATCAGCTCATGAAGGCCATAAGGGCTTCGGCCAATCTTGGGCTGTCTGCGATTCCTTCGTTTTCGGGTGGATTGGCATGGCACATGATTTATCCGTGGCCACAGCGCCCGGCCGGTGTGATTGACGCGGCCTTTGAGGAGCTGGCCACGCGCTGGCGACCGTTGCTGGATATGGCCCGTGATCACGGATGTACGTTCGCCTACGAGCTGCACCCGGGGTCTGATCTATATGACGGGGCGACCTTTGAGATGTTTCTCGATGCGACCGATGGGCACCCGGCGGTCTGTATCAACTATGACCCCAGTCACTTCCTGCTCCAGCAGCTCGATTACCTCGATTTCATCCGACGATATGGTGACCGGATCACGGCGTTCCATGTCAAAGATGCCGAGTTCCGCCCTGATGGCCGGGTCGGGGTATACGGCGGCTACCAGTCGTGGGCCGGTCGTGCCGGTCGGTTCCGATCCCTGGGCGACGGCCAGGTGGATTTCACGGGCGTCTTTACCCTGTTGAGTGAGGCCGGTTATCGGAGTTGGGCGGTGTTGGAGTGGGAGTGCTGTGTGAAGAGCCCGGAACAGGGTGCCGCTGAAGGCGCGCCGTTTATTTCCCGGCATTTGATCGACGTCGCCGATGTTGCCTTCGACGATTTTGCCGGTGGGGAAACGGATCCTGAGAGCAACCGGCGCCTGTTGGGACTTTCCTGATAGTGGGCCATGGCCTGACACCCTAGAAAGGACGCCACAATGGATGCATGGAAACGTAAGCTGCGGATGGGCATGGTCGGCGGTGGCCAGGGCGCCTTTATTGGTGCGGTCCACCGGATGGTGGCCACGCTCGATCAGCAGGTGGAATTGGTGGCTGGCGTGTTTTCACGTGATGCTGACAACAACCGGACGACCGGGACGGAGCTCTACCTGTCTCCGGACCGGGTCTACGATTCCTATACCGAGATGGCCGAGGCCGAGGCCAGGTTGCCCGAGGATCGCCGGATCGATTTTGTCAGCATTGTGACCCCGAATGTGTCGCATTTCGATATTAGTCGCGCCTTCCTGGATGCGGGTATCCATGTGGTGTGCGATAAGCCCATGACGTACACCCTCGATGAGGCCAACCGTCTGGTGGAAATGGTCGAGGCATCCGGTTTGGTGTTCGCCCTGACCCACAACTACACCGGCCATCCGATGATCCGGCAGGCGCGGGCGATGTTCCGGTCCGGCGAGATGGGACAGGTCCGCAAGGTCATTGTTGAGTACTTACAGGATTTTCTGATGGTCCCCCACGAAAAACTCGGGATGAAGCAGGCCGAATGGCGCGTTGACCCCGCCCAGTCCGGGATTGGCGGGACCATGGGGGATGTCGGTACCCATGCGCTGAACCTGATGGAGTATGTAACCGGGGACCCCGTGCGTGAGATCTGTGCTGACCTGAGTACGTTTCTGCCGGACCGCGAACTGGACGAAGACGTCAACGCGTTAATGCGCTTTGAGGGCGGTGGCAAAGGTCTGCTGACGGCCAGTCAGATTTCGACCGGAGAGGAAAATGGGTTCACCCTGCGGGTCTATGCCGAACAGGGGGCGATCCGATGGGCCCAGGAGACACCGAACCATCTGGATGTCTGGCGATACGGCGAACCCCGGCAGACCTATACCCGCGCCCAGGGCTATCTGGACGCGACGGCTGCTGCGGCCGGTCGTATCCCTCCGGGACATCCCGAGGGCTATCTTGAGGCGTTTGCGCAGATCTATGTCGGCGCGGTGGCGGCTATCCGGCGGCACATAGATGGTGAGCCGATGGCGACTGCGGAGTATGACTTTCCGACGGTCTATGACGGCCAGCGGGGCATGCAGTTCATCTATCGGGCGGTGGAGTCCTCGCAGAATGGTGCGACCTGGGTCGCGATGTAGGCCCGGTCGGTTTATAGCCCGAGCAGGATGTCCCCGTCGATGCGCTGGAATTGGTTCGCTACCGCATCCTCATTCAGTTCAACGCCGAGGCCCGGACGTTCCGGGATTTCGAGGTGCCCATCCACCGGTGCCAGGGGTTCCAGGAGCAGGTCGTCCATGAGCCGGCTCTTGATGGTCTGGAACTCGAGCGTGTAGCGATTGGGGATGGCGGCGACGAAGTGCGCGGCCGCGGCAAATGAAATGCCGGTGGTCCAGCTATGCGGAATACATCGGCGGTTATGGGCCGCGAGCCACGTCGCGACTCGCCGGGACTGGTCAAAGCCCAGCCAGGTGACATCCAGATTGACGATGTCGACGGCGTCGCCGTCGATCATGCGGCGGAGGAACGTCGGGTCAAAGGTGGTCTCGCCTCCGGAAATGGTCATCCCGGACTGCTCGCGCAGATTGCGGTACATACCCACGCTGTCGGGTTCCACCGATCCGTCACGGCCCTTGTAGAAGCCGTAGCCTTCTTCCTCGGCGCGATGGATCGGGTCTTCAAACCACTGAAAGTTCAGGGCGTGCAGGCCCCGGGACAGTTCGAGGACGTCATCAAATTCCTCCGGACCAAACCGCATATTGGCATCGAGCATCAGTTCGAAATCCGGCCCCACGGCGGTACGGACCCGTGCCAGTAGCTCGAGGAATCGGGGCACGGTGACATCCGCACGGGCCCATGAGGTCCCGATCCGAAGCTTCATGGCGGTAAACCCGGATTCCCGATGGGCTATGGCTTCATCGACCAGATCATCCGGCCGGTCAAACCAGGCCCATCCGACACCGCCGCTGGCATAGCAGCGGAGGCGGGGTTCGGCCAGGGCGTCACGGTCGAACAGGCGATAGAGCGGGGTCTGGGTGGCCTTGCCCACAATGTCCCAGCAGGCGATGTTGGCTCCGGCCAGGCCGAGATTGGTATGGAGATCCGGGCCAAACGTCGTAAGCAGATCAGCATCAAACGGGCTCCGGCCGATCAGTCGGGGGCGCACGATGTTCTGGAGCGCGTCGATCCGGGTGTCGAGATCGGTCCATGGCATGACTTCGCCAAGCCCGGTAAGGCCTTCATTGGTATGGAGGCGCACGATGATGGCGTTGAAGTGACCGGCGACGGGTTCCTTGTCGTCCTTACCACCGGCGTACCAGCGATCCGGTTCGGGAAATCGATAGCTACAGACAAACGTTTCGAGATCAGTGATATGCATGTATTCAGATTGTTTTGGCAATTCGAACGAGCGAAGTGCATATGTGTTGTGGAAGTAAAGCGTACCTAAGCGAAACGCGCATATTTACCGGGGGCTGCTATCCGTCCCAGTCGTCCGTCCATAGTTCGAGCACGTCTTCGTCATTTTCGTCATCGTTTTCCAGGTTCGGCCTGTCCGCCAGTTCGGATGCGTACATTACAGGCTTAAACGGAGCTGCGGTCGGGATCTAACGACGGACGCCAGCTGTCAGCAGTTTGTTAGAGATGGAATTCCATATCGGACGGATCCTGCCCCTGCGAGCGCATCCACGCCTTGAACTCGTCCAGTACGTGAGGCTGGGGCGGATAGTGGGAGTGCAGGCTGCCCCGACCGGCGCTGATTTCGGCCCGGATCCAGGCTTCCAGAGTTTCGTGCGTGGAGGCTTCGGCGATGACGTCGTGCACGGTATGTGGCGCCAGCACCACCAGGCCATCGCCGTCGCCCAGCACAATGTCTCCGGGCAGGACGGCAACCCCGGAAATTTGGACGGGTTGTTGCGTATCCACGGACATCAGCCGACGGTCGATACCCTGGCCATGGACGCCCCGGGCATAGAGCGGCAGGCCTACCTCGCGGATGGCGGAGATGTCCCTGCAGACGCCGTCGATGACGATGCCGAGGCCGCCGAGTGCCTGCACACGCCGGGTGAAGATGTCACCCACGACCGCGGCTTCGAGGCACCCGCGGGCATCAATAACCATGATTTCTCCGGGTTGCACCGATTCCAGTGCGTGGCGATGGGGAGATGCTTCCAGGTCGTCATATTGGGCGCGGACCAGATCTTCGCGTAACTGGATAAAGCGGAGCGTACGGGCCCGACCGACCATGCGACTATCGCCGGGTTCGGCCATCGGGGTAATGCCAACGGCATAGGTGTGGTCGTATCCAAGCTTGGCCAGGGAGGCCGTCACGGTCGGTACCGCGAGGGTCGCGAGGGCCGCGAGGGTTGCGTCGTCGACCGGTGGTGTTTCAGACATCGTGGGTACGGGTGGAATCGAACATGCTGATTGTGCGTTGTCAGCGCGAGATCCGCACGGGGCGTAGGATACTCACGCGCCACTTGCCTGTAGGACCTCGCAATGCCCGATCCGATTCGTGTGACTGTATGGAATGAATATCGCCATGAACAATCCAACGAAAAAATTGCGGCGGTGTATCCGGAGGGTATTCACGGTGCGATCGCCGGGCACCTGAGGACGCAGGATGATCTTGAGGTACGGACGGCCACGCTGGATGAGCCGGAACACGGGCTGACGCAGGCGACACTGGATGCGACCGATGTCCTGACATGGTGGGGCCATAAGGCGCACGGGGACGTGGATGACGCCATTGTGGCCCGGGTGCAGGAGCGAGTGTGGAACGGCATGGGATTGATCGTCCTGCATTCGGGACACCTGTCCAAGATCTTTCGCGCGCTGATGGGCACCGGGTGCTGGCTCAAATGGCGTGAAGCCGATGAGCGGGAGCGAGTCTGGGTGGTCGATCCATCGCATCCCATTGCGGACGGTCTGGGCGAGTACTTTGAAATTCCACAGGCTGAAATGTACGGCGAGCATTTTGATATTCCGGCGCCGGACGAACTGGTGTTTGTGAGCTGGTTTGAGGGGGGCGAAGTCTTCCGGAGTGGCTGCACGTTCCGACGGGGTACCGGCAAAATTTTCTATTTCCGGCCCGGGCATGAGACGCTCCCGATTTACCATCAGGCCGAGGTGCTCCAGGTGATTACTAATGCGGTCCGATGGACGGCCCAGGCCCGTGGTGTGTATCCGACCTACGGGAATGCGATGCCCGTGGAGCCTCTGGAGGGGTATGTGGGTCCTGATTTCACCGATCATCCGGACGAGGTTGTCGCCCGCGGGTGAGCCCTGCGGTCGCTCGCCGGCCCGGGTCGGCGTAGGATGCGGTATGACGTCGCGGTGGAGAGCGATTCATGGCAGCAGGATTTCCGGAATCTGTGGGGATATGGTTTCAGGGCGACCCCGAGGTTATTAATGACTACCTCGAGTTCAAGCCGATCGGGATTGTGACCAACACCATTGTGCTTGACGATCTCGCCGACACGCACGGCCCAATGATCAACCTGATCGATCGGTATTTGACGCTTATGGATGACGTGCCCGTGGTTGTCGAGGTTGACGGTGATACCACCGAGGACATTGTGTCGGTCTCGGCTCCGTTTCAGGCGCTATCGCCACGTGTGGTGATGAAGATTCCGTGTACCACCAAGGGGCTCAGGGCGGTGGCACGGATGAAGGCGGCCGGTCGTGAGTCCATGGTCACCACCTTGTTCTCGGCCAGCCAGGCTGTGGCAGCGACCCAGTGCGGGGCGGCCTATATTGCGCCGTTTGTTGGCCCATTGATTGATTCGGGCGCGGACGCGCACACGATCGTGAGTGACATTGTGAGCGTCCTACGTGGCCGGGCCGGAGCTCCCTACGTGCTGGGTGGCATCATCCGAAACCAGATCGCCGCGGATGTTGCTATTCGGGCCGGGTGCGATGGAGTCGTGGTGTTCCCGCACACGTTTGAAGAAATGATGTTGCATCCGGGCAGCGCGGAATGGAACACCACCTTCCGTGATCGCTGGGACAGCATGGTTGCGAAGGGGGCGCTGAAAGGCGCGCTGGATCAGTAGGTGAGGGGGCAGCACCGGTCGGACACGACGGTGGTGCCTCATGGGTAGGCTGATGGGTCAGTCGGATCACGCTGGCGGGTTGCGTCGCTGGCAGACGCCACTCCTGGTCGTGGTAGCCGGGCTCTGTATCGCGACGATCGGGATGGGTACCCGATCGGTGTTCGGGTTGTTTCTTCCGCCGATGACAGAAGCCCGTGGCTGGTCGCGCGAGGCTTTTGCTTTTGCGATGGCGATGCAAAATCTCACGGTGGGACTGCTGATGCCGGTGGCTGCGTCGACAGCTGACAGGTTCGGTCCGATTCGGGTGATCGCGGGTGGGGCCTGTTTGTATGCGTTTGGGATCTGGCTGATGACGGTGATTGAGATCCCGCTGGTATTCCAACTGGTCGGGGGTGTGCTGGTGGGGGCCGGTCTTTCGTTTACGTCCTTCTCAATTGCGATTGCGGCGATGGTGCGGGTCGTCGATCCCGCACGGCGGACGATGGTCATGGGGCTGGCGATGTCTGCCGGATCCTTCGGGATGGTGTTGTTCTCGCCTATCGCGCAGGGCTTCATCACGGCCTTTGGCTGGAACCACGCGCTGATGCTGCTTGCGCTGATATCGCTGGGCATGATTCCGCTCGTGCTGTGCTTGCCGGGTGATCCAAATCTCTCGGCCGAACAGACGGCGCAAACAGGCGTTCGAGAAGCCATTCGGGAAGCCTTCAGGCATCGCGGGTACTTGTTGCTCACGACAGGATTTTTTGTCTGCGGATTTCATGTGTCGTTTATCACGGTCCATCTCCCCGTGTACACGTTGGACCTGGGCTTTGCCGCTCGTGTGGGGGCGGTCTGTCTGTCGCTGATCGGCCTGTTCAACATTGCGGGTTCCCTGCTGGCGGGGCTGGCCGGGACCCATTTCAGTCGGAAGCTTAGTTTGAGTGTGATTTATACGGGACGGGCGATCCTCATCACGACGTTTTTACTGTTGCCGAAATCCGAGCCGCTTCTCTACATCTTTGCGTCCGTGATGGGGTTGCTATGGCTGGCGACGGTGCCGTTGACGACCGATATCGTGGCCCGGGTCTTCGGCGTGCGTTATCTGGCCACCCTGTATTCGTTTGTGTTCCTGTCACATCAGGTCGGCGGTTTTGTTGGGGTGTGGCTGGGCGGCGTGATCTATGAGGCGACCGGTTCCTACGACGGGATGTGGCTGGCGGGTATTGCCGTGGGCCTTTTGGCTGCATTGGTGCATCTCCCCATCAATGAACGACCGCTGCCGCGTCTGGCGGTGACATGAGTCGCGATCGCCAGCGATAACCTGCTGCGCGGGCGCGAGATGAAGGTCACCAGAGGCCGGGATAGGTTTTTTTACCCGGGATCGATGTTTGTGCGAACGTTCACGGCTTCCGGGGTGAGGGCGTGTCGGGGCGGGTCGCCGGCAAATACCCGGATGAAATCATCGGCCAGGATGTCGGCCAGACAGATGTTGGAGTCTCTGGTTCTCCCGGCGATATGGGGGAGATGGACGACATTGTTACGGCCCAGGATTGGGTCGTTCGCGGGAAGGGGTTCGGTGTCATAGACATCGGTCGTCCAGAAAATCTCGTTGGCAAGGACCCGGGTTCGTAACGCGTCAACATCGAGCGCTGCGGTTCGAGTCATAGTGGCGACGATTGCTCCCTGGCGCAGTCGCGCGATGCGTTCGGCATTGATCATTTGGTCTGCGCTGGGTGTTGGGGGCACCGCAACAATCAGCACGTCGACCGCATCTAGGAGGGCGTCAAGGTGATGGGCAGTGGCTCCCGCATCTGTAAATCGTGAGGCTGGGGCGAATGGATCGTGGGCCAGAACCTGGGCTCCGATGGTTGTGCACCATGTGGCCAGCCGTGAGCCGATCTGTCCCATCCCGACGACGCCAACGGTCTTTGACGCGAGCGAACCATTGACAAAATCCGGGTCATCACAGAACTGTCCGTAGGCGTAGGTCCAGTCGCAGGATCCGTCGGCCAGGCTGCGATGCCAGTGCGGGAGTCGCCGGAGGGCTGAAAGGATAAGGCCGAAGCCGCATTCCGCGACCGATTGGGCCCAGGCCGGCGTGCCATCAATAAACGGGATGTTTCTTGCGCACAGAAGGTGGAAGCACGATGGCCCGCGGACATCGGTCATACCGCCGACGACAGCCAGGCGTGGAGCACGGGCGAGGATGGAGGCATCCAGGTCCCCGCCGAGAAGCGCGACGGCGTCAAAGGTTTCCCAGTCCAGTGTGGCCAGATCGGTTTCTTGAACGTCGGCAAACGTGATATCCGCAGTGTCAGCCAGACGCTGTTCAAACCGTGCTCGCGTGTACGGCCAGTCCCGCTGCAGTGTTCCTCTGTCAGTGAGCAGGACTTGTTTTCGTCTCGTCATCAAGGCGCTCCTCTCCGTCGGGGGTGCCAAGTTTCCATCGCTACGGCGTTATGGTGAATCGTAACGCTGCATTGTTTATCAACATGTGGTGCCGAGGGCGGGACTCGAACCCGCATAATCCGAAGATCACTAGCCCCTCAAGCTAGCGCGTCTACCAATTCCGCCACCTCGGCCGTTCGCGCATTGTAGTGGGGTGTTGCAGCAACACTGAAAAAATCCTGCTGTTACCGTGGTATTTGATGAGGGGCTGGGGTTCGACAGTCGATCTCCCGGCCAACGGATGTCACAATACCGGCCATGGCATTCAAGATCTCTGGATTTGGCGACGAAATATCGGACGAGCTCACCGTGCAGTTACAGGTGTTGCGCGATCTTGGTGTAGATGCGCTGGAGCCACGGCGTGTGCAGTTACCGGGGACCGAATCGAAAAACATCGTTGATTTGAGTGACGCCGAGCTTCACCGGATGCGCGGGATGCTCGATGATTATGGAATCGCCTGCTCGCAGATTGGCTCGCCGGTTGGTAAAGCCCCTCTAGGGTCGGATCTTGCGGAACAACGCCAGAAGCTTGAGGGGGCGATTCGTGCAGCTCGGGTGCTTAACACTCGTTTCATTCGGGTTTTCGGGTTTCAGCCGGTGCGTGGCCTGCCGCAGGCAGAGGATCGGCCGGCGGCTATTGCTGATTTTTGTCGATTAGTCGAGCATGCGGCGTTGCAAGACGAGCAGATTGTGCTGAGTCTTGAAAATGAACATGACCTCTACGATGACTCCCCGGATGCGTGCGCAGAGTTTCTGCGGGCGGGTGGAGCGACGGTCACGATGTGCTTTGATCCCGGAAACTTTGTTCGGGCGGGTATTCGACCGTTTGATCAGGCGTGGTCGGTCCTTGGGTCATCGACGCGGATGCTGCATGTGAAGGATTGTCTGGGCGATGGTCATGTATGGGTCCCTGCCGGTGAGGGAGATGGGCAAGTCGGCGAAATTCTGGAGGCTGCCGATCCTGAGACGGTCACGTATCTGTCTCTTGAGCCGCATTTGGCGGGGTCGTCCGATCGCAAGAATTCCTCGCCTGACCGGGAGGCGTTGTGGCGGACGGCCCACAGTGCCTTAGCAGGTCTGCTGGAGCGTGTGTGATGACTGATCCACATGTGGTCTGGGTAAGGATCGCCCCGTCGCCCGGTCGGAGCGAGAACGTTGCCAGTCTGAATTTGATCGAGAACATCGGGGTCGAAGGCGATCGTCATGCAAAACCTGACAAACGGAATCAGGTGCTGATCATGGACATTGAAACATTAGATCAGCTGGGTCTGCAGGCCGGGGACCTGAAAGAGAATATTGGGACCCAGGGCGTTGAGGTTGCGGATCTTGCCGAGGGGGATCGAGTTCGGATCGGCACAGATGTCGAGGTCTTGATCTCCCATTCGTGTGCTCCGTGCCACAAGATGAACGCGATCCGAGATGGGCTGGAGGCGGAACTAGAAGGGCGACGCGGCATGCTGGGAGTGGTTTCGTGTGGAGGCGTGGTTCTTCCAGGCGATCCTGTTCACGTCGTCAAGCGCAACGTCTGACGCTTCGCCGTGTTTCGGCAGGCCACCTACGGGTTTTCTATGTGGGTCTCATGTCCTGACGCGTTGGATTCGTAGGCCGCTTCGACCCATCGGTGTGTGCGAAGGGCTTCACTCCAGTCCGGCGAGTAGGCGTCTCCCGTCACTATGCTTCGGACAAACGCGCGCAATTGGACTTCAAAGGGATCTGCTGGTGTGGTTTTAACCGGTTCCCATCCATGGAGCGGGTCATCTTGCTCGGCGGCCGGATCATAGTGGAAGAGCGGCCCGTCTCCTCGTTGCACCCAGCAACGATTCGCGGTGACGAGCAACCCGCCGTTGGCACAGTCAATCTCTATTGTTGGAATGTCCTCGTGACGCCGTCGAACCCAGCTCGAAAACACCTGGCCGATGGCGCCGTTCTCAAATCGAAGATTCACTGCACATGATTCTTCAACGTCGCTTCGAAAAGGTCCGTGGTCGGGGTCTTCCCGCTCGGTGATGCCATCGAAGGTCAGGCAATGGGTACTGATGATCGGGCTGATCATCCAACCAAGAAGGTCGTAGAAGTGCGCCATCATGTCGTGGACCACCCCTCCGGCTGATTCTTCTTGCTTGAAGAACCAGGGAGGACGGTTTGTGACCAGCGCGGGTACGTTATAGCCAAAGACGACACGGGCGTGGAAAACCGGGCCGAGATCTCCGGTATCTAGCAACTTTTTGGCTGCTTGTGGACCACCCTGGAACCGCATGTTCTGGATGATTCCGTGACGGACACCCGCCTTCAAGGCGGCAGCGGCAAGTTTTTCAGATTCGGGCAGGGTAGCTCCGAGGGGTTTATCCGTGAACACGTGTTTGCCTGCAGCAACTGCTTGCATCAGTGGTTTGTAATGAAGGCGGTTTACGAGGCAGTTGTCGACGACGTCGACGTCAAACCGATCGATCGATCCTTCCAGATGATCACTCATGAAATCGGCGCTGAATACGTCAGCCATTGTTTTGAGTCGATCGATATTTCGTCCGTAAATCCCAAGAATGATGGGAACTGCCGCTCCTGCTACAACTTCGGGTTCCGTACGGATTTTTGCCAGGGCGCCAGCGTGTCGGTGAGCCATTCGTCCTGTACCAAGGACGAGAAATGTGACGGGGTCGTGGGTCACTGTGGATCTCCAGAGTGGGACGGTACGGAGTTTACGTGAGAAGCGAGGCCTGAAGGACAGGATGGTTCATTATGGATCCTGGGCAACGCATATGTGAAAAAGATAGGGGGTGCGTTACTTTGGAGGTGTCCACCGGGGGCAGTGCGATGGTGTCGTTACACGAATTTAATCGGGAGGCTGCATGACGATCCCGAGCCTAACCATGCACGCCATGCCATCGCGATGGTTTCTAACGCGCATCAGTCTGTTTTGGCTGGGGCTGTCGTTTATGTGGGGCACATTAAACATCCAGGTGTTGCCCGCCGTAGTTCCGGATCTTGTTGGAAGCGAAATTCAGGGCACGGCGATCGGGGCCATTGTCTTCCTCGGGTTGGTTGTTGCGGTTGTTGTTCAGCCGGTAGTTGGTGCCATGAGTGATCGTGCTCGTTTCCAGATGGGTCGGCGTCGTCCGTTTATGGCTGTTGGCGTGCTGCTTTGTATTCCGTTTTTGATCGTCATCGGAATGTCACCGATGTACTGGGTATTGCTGCTTGCTGTTGTTGGGCTTCAAATCGGTGCAAATACAGCGCACGGTCCATATCAGGGTGTTATTCCGGATCTCGTGCCCCATAAGGCTCGCGGTCGGGCGTCGGGGTTTTTTGGATTGGCAAACCTGGTGGGCACGTTGCTTGGGGCGGCAGTCGCCAGTGTGTTTCTGGCGTCCGGTCATGTTTTGCCTGCGATCTTGACGGTTGTAGCGGTGTTATTGGCTACGTCATTGGCCTCATGGGTTTTTGTGGCAGAACCGATTCCTGCGGATAGCAAGCCGTTCCCCGGTATCGGCACGGAGGTGCGGCGCCGACTGGGGGAGTTGGGAGAGCGTCCAGCGTTTGTGTGGCTGATGTTGTCTCGATTGTTGTTTTTTATGGGCTTGCAAGCTATGGATAATTTTCTTCAATTGTTCATGGATAAAGGCCTGCATGAGACTGATCCAGAACTGAAAACGACCGGCGTTCTGGGTGCCGTCCTCGTGATGGCCGTGCTGGCCAGCATTCCGGCGGGGTGGGCGGCGGATAGATTTGGCCGTTTGCGGATCGTCGCGATGGCGACGTTTCTAGGTGTTGTAGCTGCCGTGCTGATGGTTTTCGCTCAGTCCTTCGTGCAGACCATGGCTTTTGCCAGCGTGTTGGGGATTGGGCTCGGTCTGTTTACTGCCGCTGACTGGGCAGCCGCGATCGATCTGATTCCGGATCTCCGTGCGGCTGGCTTGTACATGGGGCTAACAAATGTCGCCACGGCTGGTGGTGATGCGTTGGCGACACTATCGGCTGGAATTGTCTTGGATGTATTCAATCAGCTAGGACCGGGCCTTGGGTATCGGGCGACATTCGTGATGATGGGAGTCTATTTTCTGCTCAGTTTTTCGGTGCTATTGGTTGTTCGTTCTCGAGTATCCAGACAGGAATGCATGATGAGGATTCCTCAGTCCAGGGTCAGCCCAGAGGATTAATGAACCATGTTGTTGGTGCGGAAACCCGTCTCGAAAGTTGTGATTCAGCGTGCGGTTTGCTCTGAACTATGGAATCGAACATGCGCGAGGGCGAGATGTTAGGCATAATTTTGCCCCGTAGAGCTGGTTGGTTTCTGACCTATGGGGTCCGTCGATCAGCTTAGTCATGAATGCCATTCGTGCGTTGGCCAGAAGTGGAGACGATCGTCAATGGATTTGAGCTTACAGGTTGTCGTTTTTTATCTCGTGATCGGGGTTTCTTTCGGAGGCCTGGTTATTGGTTTGCTGTACTGGATATATGATCGACTCAGAGGATCTACTGAGTAAGTAGATTCTTGTAATCGGAGCTTTCCGTCCGATTGGGTTGGTGGATGTCAGGGCAAATGAGCGATGCATATTCCCTGGTGAGAGCAGGCGGAGTATTGCAACGCCTGTAGTGGATAGCTGGGTTATGGCGCGTCGGGCCTATAGGGGTCAAGACGCATCGGGAGACCCGCGCTGGCCATAAATTCTTTAGCTTGGCGAATACTGAAGACTTCAAAGTGGAAAATTGATGCGGCTAGCACGGCGTGTGCGTGCCCCACGGTAATGGCGTCTCGCAGATGCTCTAGTGACCCAGCGCCGCCGGACGCAATGACCGGGATTGAAACTGTGTCGGAAACTGTTCGTAGCAGATCCGTGTCATAGCCGTCGCGGGTTCCGTCGGCATCAATGCTGTTAAGGACCAGTTCGCCAGCGCCAAGTTCTTCTCCCTGTTGGGCTACTTCGACCGCATCCAGGCTTGTTGCGACGCGTCCACCGTTTAAATACACCGTCCATCGTGGAGTTAGAGATTCGGGGTCACGCAGCGCATCAATGGACAGGACGATGCATTGAGCCCCGAAGCGGTCGGCACCCTCTCTTATGACATCAGGATTCTGGTGGGCGGCACTATTGATGGATATCTTTTCAGCTCCGCTACGTAACATGCGGTGCATGTCTTCGGTGGTTCGGATTCCACCTCCAACTGTTAGGGGGATAAACACCTGTGACGCCACTTTTTCAACCAGGTCTACCATGATGTTTCGGTCTTCCGCAGACGCCGTAATGTCATAAAACACTAGTTCATCAGCACCTTCACGGTCATAGCGGGCTGCCAGCTCGACAGGATCTCCAGCATCAATATCCGCGGAGAATTTGACTCCACGAACGTTGCGACCGTTTTTGACGTCGAGGCAGGGAATTACGCGACGTGTTAACACTGTTGTTAGCCTGCTGCTGCTCGCCGCGCATCCGCTAGAGTGACCGCACCGGTGTAAAGAGCTCGACCGATGATGACCCCGGATGCTCCGAGTTGTGTCAGTTGAGCGATATCACCGGCGGTATGAACGCCCCCCGACGCGATTACATCTGACCGATCTCCAAAAGCTTGAACCAGCTCAGCGGTTGCTGCGAAGTTGGGTTGACCCAGCATTCCATCACGTTTCACATCGGTGTGGATAAGAGCAGACGCGCCATTTTCGATGGCTTGTTCTGAGACCGCCTGGGTTTGAAAAGAGCTTTTCTTGGTCCACCCTTCAATTACAACAGTTCCATCTCGAGCATCGACGCCAACCGCAATCTGGCCCGGAAATTCCTCCGATGCGATGCTGACGAGTTCTGGATTTTGTACGGCAGCGGTACCCAGAACCACGCGGGCCGCGCCGTCATTGAGCGTGCTTCGGATCGTGTCAATGCTTCGAATGCCACCACCGACCTGTACTGGTATGGATCCGGCCATTTCGATGATCTCAGCTGTCAAATCCGGATGCGCCGATATGCCACTACGGGCAGCGTCAAGATCGACGATGTGAATCCAATCGGTTCCGTCGTCAAGGAAGTGGCGTGCAGCGTCTCGTGGATCGTCAAAGTAGGTTGTTTCTTGATTGAAATCGCCTTGAATCAAATTGACGCATCGGCCGTCTCGGATGTCGATGGATGCAAATATTTTCATTGTTCAGGAGAAATTTGGAAGGCCTTGCTGTCCGGCAATACGGACAAAGTTTGCATATATGCGCAGGCCGATGTCACCGCTTTTTTCAGGGTGAAACTGCGTGGCAAAGAGATTGTCACGTTCTACGGCGCTCGTGAAGGGCAGTCCATAGTCCGTAGTCGTGATTATCTGGGTCTCGATCGCTGGGCTTGCGAAGTATGAGTGAACGAAATAAAAGTTGGCGTCCTGAGTAACCCCATGCAGCAGTGGGCTTGGGGTTTGTTGATGGACCTGATTCCACCCCATATGGGGGACGTCGAGATCATTTGGAAACCGGGTGACTGTGCCAGGAAGGACGCCGAGACACGGGGTACCGCCATCTTCTTCGCTCTTTTCGAACAGAATCTGGAGGCCCATGCATATGCCGAGGTACGGGGTACCCCGGGCGATTGCTGTGACCACCGGATCGTCAACTCGTGAATCTCGAAGTCCGCGCATTGTGTCGGCTGCTGCGCCGACACCGGGCAAGATGATGGCTTCTGCATCGGCTATTTTTTCTGGACGTTCGGTGATCTCGAATGTAGCGCCAACTTTCGTGAGCGCGCGAGCAACGCTATGAATGTTGCCCGCGCCATAGTCAATAACTGCGATCATGTCGAAGGCTTAAGGAGGTTCCGCACCGTATGGACGGTTTGATCTCGAGGCACGGCGATTTGGTCGGATCCGTCGAGAGGTTTGATAGCCACCACGTTTTTCTGCAGTTCATCTTCACCGATCAGAATGGCTATCTTAGCGGTGAGTGCGTTGGCGCGTCGGAGATGGGATCGAGGACTCGACGGACCAAATCCTGATTCCGTTGATATGTCTACTCTCTGAAGGTCGTTTGAAATGCGCAACGCTGTTGGAACAGCTCCCTTTACGAGCGGGGCAACATAGACCGATGTGGAGGCCGTTGATTTTGGCTTTTGGTCAAGGCGTTCCATGTTTAACAGCACGCGTTCGATTCCGCTGCCAAAGCCCACTCCGGGAACATGACTACCGTCTATCAGTTCAGCGAGATAGTCGTACCGTCCACCGCCGCCTATGGTGCTTTGCGATCCGGTGTCTGGTGGGAGAAACTCAAACACCGTGCGGTTGTAGTAGTCGAGACCTCTGACTAGACGGTTGTTTTGGGTAAACGGGATGTCCAGTGCGTCGAGTAGTTCCTTTAAATCTTCGAAATGCTCTCGAGCTTCACTGTTCACGAAATCCACCGAACGAGGTGCGTCGTCGCATAGCGCGATCACAGCAGGATTTTTTGAGTCAAGCAGGCGTAAAGGGTTTGTCTCAAGTTGCCGGAGGCTGTCAGGGTCAAGGTGTGGTTTCAACGGCGTGAAATATTCGATTAGCGCTTCACGATATTTCGGTCTCGTGTCAGGGTCACCCAGCGAATTGATATGGAGTTGTAAATCGCTGATGCCGAGGGCTTGATATGTGGACCACAGTAGATTGATGATCTCGGCATCGACTGCCGGGTTGGCGTCACCGAGAGCCTCAGCGCCGATTTGGTGATGCTCTCGATATCGACCCGCCTGTGGGCGGTCATATCTAAAGACAGATGCTACATACGCTACTTTCACGGGCTGTAGAAGGTTATGCATGCTGTTTTGGAGGTATGCCCTGACGACCGGTGCAGTTCCTTCGGGAAGAAGAGTTAACGAGTCACCGCCGCGATCTTCAAAGCTATACATTTCTTTCCGAACGATATCGGTCTGCTCGCCGGTTGTTCGAGAAAACAGGTCTGTGTGTTCAAGGGTGGGTGTACTGATTGGTTTGAAGCCACGTAATTCACATTCATGGGTAAAGGTGTCTATGACGTGCTGCCATGCCACGTGGTCTTCAGAAAGGCGGTCGTTAGTCCCCCGTGGTCGTCGTATCAACTTGCGACTTCTAGCGCTTCAAAGGCCGCGAACACCTTCAATGGGTCGGGTGTTGGGCCAGCGTTGTGTTTGCTTCGGCTTCCGGTGCCACGCTTAATGAGAATTTCGGACTGAGATAGGCCCAATGCTCCATTGGTGTTGTGGGTGAGCTCGGCTTGGCGTGCTATCAGCGCGGTCAGAATCGGTAAACGAATTTTGGTAATCATATACAGGATTGCGCGGGCTACAGCGGTCAAGAACCTGTTGCGATACTCAGGACGAGGTTCCAGAGCACATTGATAACTAGGATTGCAATCATTGGTGAAAGATCAATCATCCATGATTGGGGTAGCCGGCTTCGGATTGGTTCAAGAACCGGTTCGGTCACGTCGATCAGAATCCGCATTAAAGGGTGTGCTGGATCGCGTATGAACCACGAGAGGATTGCTCGGCCAATAATCGCAAAGATCAGAATGTTCACCAGGATGTTGAGAAGATCTAACAGGGTGTTCAGCACGATGGTTTACCGGGGTGATTCTTGTGGACGATGACCAAAGATAGCGCGTCCGACCCGGATGATCGTGGCACCTTCCGTAATAGCGAGTTCAAAATCATTGGTCATGCCCATTGAGAGGTCGCGCAGGGGCTGGTTGGGCAAGGTTTTGCGTAATCCATCGCGGAGTTTCCGAAGTTCTCCAAAACAAGCTCGGAGTGTAGCTTGTGAGCCATTTATTGGTGCGATCGTCATGAGACCTCGAAGCTCAAGGGACGTTTCTTGGTCGATGACAGTTGCTAAATGGGTTAGTTCATTCGGGCTGATACCGCCCTGCGACTCACTGTCAGTCAGATTGACTTGAATTAGCACAGCGCATTCTTCGTTCGCACGTACGAATTCAAGGCGGTGAGCCAGTCTTATCGAGTCAACGGAATGTATAAGGGAGAAAAGGTCGATGGCTTGACGGGCCTTGTTGCGTTGTAGTTGTCCGACTAGGTGCCAGTGCCCGCCAGCAACCGATCGGACTTTGTTCTCGGCGTCTTGCACTCGATTTTCGCCGAAATGTGACAATCCAGCGTCGCGACCCACGTTAACAATGGGGGCCGGCACAGTTTTTGTGACCGCGACCAGAGTGACTTCATCAGGTGTTCTTTTGGATTCTGTACAGGCCGTCTCAATCCGTGATCGCACGCTCCTGACGCCCGCGGCAACCGCGTCTTCTCGAATGGTGTCGATTTTCGAGTTGGCTAGCTTCGTGTTAGTTCTCGTCAGAGCGTCGGCGAAGGAACGCCGGGATATCCATTTCGTCGTTGTCATCTGAAGAAGTTGAAAAGTCGAGTTCACGAACCAGTGGCGTGGAGGAGGAACGGGACCGGCGTCGGGTTGGACGCACGTCGTTTCCGTGGGTTTGGAAGCCTGTCGCAATAACAGTTACCTCTACGCGACCTTCCATTGACTCATCGATGACAGTTCCAAAGATGATGTTCGCATTTGCATCGGCCGTTTTTGCGACGATTGCCGCGGCTTCATTTACTTCGTGCAGGGTCATATCCATACCACCGGTGAAGTTAAGTAGTACGCCACGGGCACCGTCGATTGAGACGTCGAGCAACGGGCTGTTGAGCGCTTGTCCGATTGCTTCTGTTGCCCGGTCCTCGCCCTGTCCTTCGCCCATTGCCATTAATGCGCTTCCGGACTCGGTCATCACTGCACGAACATCGTTAAAGTCAAGGTTAATGAGTCCTGGCTGTGTGATGAGGTCAGAGACTCCCTGGATGGCTTGGCGAAGCACGTCATCGGCCATAGCGAACGCGGCATTCATCGGGGTTGTTGGATCTGCTACCGCAAGCAATCGTTGGTTTGGAATTATTACGAGTGTGTCGACGCGGTCTTGTAAGTCACGAATGCCTTCTTCAGCATACCGAGCCCTTGTACTACCTTCGAAGTCAAATGGGCGGGTGACAACTCCGACGGTTAAGGCACCAGTCTCACGAGCAGCATCAGCCACAACTGGCGCGCCACCGGTGCCGGTACCGCCACCCATACCGGCCGCAATGAAGACCATGTCGGCCCCCTCCACGGCTTCACGGATTTCCTCTACCGACTCTTCAGCGGCTTTCTGGCCTAGAGTTGGTTGTCCGCCTGATCCCAGCCCGCGGGTCGCTTTGTCACCAACTCGAATTCGTGTCGGCGCATTTGACCGAACAAGGGCCTGTGCATCTGTATTTACGGCGATGAATTCGATGCCTTGCACGTCTTCTTCGATCATGCGTTCGACAGCGTTACTGCCGCCGCCACCGATGCCAACAACTTTAAGGTCAGCTAGAGACTCATCACTCGATCGCCGAGCAGAACGTTTTCCTGTGTTTAATCTTGTGATTCGGCTTTCGCCGCGGTTGTCATCGTCGGCCATAGCCAGACACCCCTCTAGTGCGCGTAGATACAGGATGTGTTCGTTTCCTGCATGGTTCTACCATCGCGGTATAGCCATTATGCAGCAACCTAATCATGATGGGGCTGCTTTTACCGTGTGGAAGGCGTAATTACAGAACGCAACAAGCTGCCTATACGGCCTAGAGCGCCTTTTTGTTGGGCTCTCGCAGTATGGAAGCCGTACAAGTTCTCGTCGTGGAAAGCGGTTTGCACAAGGCCAATCCCGGTACTGAATTCTGGGGCGCGCAGGTCATCGTCTAGCCCCCAGAGTGCTTGTGGTTTCCCAAGGGTGACGGGCATGTTCAGGATATCGCTCGCAAGATGTCCAAGACCCGTCATTCTTGAACCACCGCCTGTGATGACCGCACCGGCGGGGAGGATATCGGCGTAGCCGCTCTGCGTCAGTTCGGATCGAACCAGACCAAGCAATTCATCAACTCTAGCAATCATCACTTCTGCGAGATCCCGGCGTCGTACGGCTACTGGAGCGCCGTGATCAAATCCAGGCACATCAACAGTCGATTCGTCATGCCGAACCCAGGGGTCGACTCGCCCATGTTGAATTTTTAGGGCTTCAGCGACCTTAAATGGCAATCGGAGTCCTCTGGCGATGTCAGCTGTGACCATGGATCCCCCAACGGGGATCACACTTATGTGCCAACAGGATTCATCGACGAACACGGCGACATCGGTGGTACCGCCACCAATGTCTATCAGTACTACACCTTCACGTCGTTGTTCAGGAGTAAGACAGGCCCGGGCGGAAGCTAATGGTTGCAGAAGCGTTTCTTGGACTGAAAGCCCAGCCTGCTCAGCACAGCGTTCGAGATTTGTTAGGGCATTCCGTGCGCCTGTAATGACATGGGCTTCGACGGAGAGTTTTCGGGCTGCGAGCCCACGAGGGTCAGGTACGTCGGTCAGATGATCCACCGCAAATCTTTTTGGTATTACGGCGACCACCTCTCGGTCGTTAGGAAGGCCTAAGAGAGCAGCGCCACGAACAACTGCGCTTAGGTGATGATCACTAACTTCAGTTTCGTTGGTCGACAAGCTCACTTCGGCGTGCTCATTGTGAGATTGAAGGTGTCCGCCGGCGATTCCAGCAACGATTCCAGAGACTCTGGCCCGTGATGCTTTTTCAGCTCGGTCGATAGCTTCGTCGATTGCTTTGACGGTTAGTACAACGTCAACGATCTGGCCACCTTTGACGCCGTGGGATGGCGCGGTGCCGACGCCGACTATACGTAATTGTGTGTCGCGGAATTCTTGCCCGATGACCGCGCAAGTCTTGGTCGTTCCTACGTCCAAACCAACGAGCGTACGTTTCCGGCTCAAGCTATAAGCCCCCATCTTCAGACGTATGACGGGTATAGAGTTTACATAACATTTCTATGTCTGTGGTTGTGATTCAATGATTGAAGTAATTGGGGGTCCAGAGTTGCTTGTTCTATACGTCGGGCGGTCAATAGGTCGTAGATCTACGCTGGTGATTCTCTCTCGTTGTTTCTTTGCGTCTTCCAGAACTGCATGCAGGGCGATCAATTTCCCTTGTAAGTGGTTCGTGTCACCGAATTCGATGACTCTATCCGCGTGATCAATGATCGAAAGGCCGCCTACGTGGTGAAGGATTTTTTTCACTCCCAAGCGCAGGTGTACAAGATTATTTTTTAGCTGGTGAGCCGCAAGCAGTGCATCTAGATTTACGAGGTCACCTGGAGACAAGCCAGATTCAAGTCTGACGCCGAGAAGCTTCGTGCTTTCACTAATTGCTTCCCGAATCTCCGTTGCACGTTTGTCGGGTACGCCCCGGGCAATTTCTGTATAGCGAGAGCTCGGATCTTCTAGCTTTTCGGCAACGGTTTCGACATCCAGGTTGAGGAGATCGGCTAACTGCCTGGCAACAGTGACGATGTCGGATTTGTCATGTATTTCTTTCGGGTTCGCGATTACGCGAGTGGAGGGAGATTCGTCCCAGACAGTTAGGGCCAGGTTGCTGAGGTGCTTTTGGGCGAGAACCTCGCCTTCAGCGTTGACCAGATAACTCTTGTTACCAACTTTCCAGTTCGCCACGGGTGCTTCGTACGCCACAGTCACAGTCAAGCGCCCATCGATTCCAGTGCGAACCAGCACATCGGAGACGCCGGGAAGTTGTCGCAGTTTTTCGCGTGTCCGTTCGGTATTGATCCGGAACGCGTTTCGCCCTATGTACGATTCGGCAACATTTTTTATTACGGCTTTGTCTACTGCAGGCGGCGGCGACGATTCAGCTCGATGAACCGAAGTGTTACGGATGTCGAAGAAGTCCGCGTTGAGCATCCAACCCAAAATACCGGCACAAATTGCAGCGATGACCAGTGAGAATGTTCGAGTGATCAGGCCGTCACGGGTGGGATTCATGCAAAAGCTCCTCGATTCGCTCATCCCATCGACCAATAAATCGAACCTCCGGGACAAGGACGATCCCGAAGGATTCGGCCACCCGGCGCTGGGTATCGATTGCGAGGTCAAGAACATCATCGGCCCGGCCGTCCCTATCGCTTGAAAGGAAATTAGCGTGGACTGGTGAGATGAAGGCGGTGTTATGTCGTAGGCCTTTAAGTCCGGAGGCTTCGATTAGGCGGCCGGCGAAGTCACCGTCCGGATTCTTGAAGAATGATCCTGCGTGGCGTCCTTGGGGTTGCGATGCCCGTCTTTTTCTGGCTAGGTCCAACAGTTCGTCTCGTAGAACGCTGGCACGGTCTGTTTCGACCCGAAAAGTGGCTTCGAGCACCACCGGGTTGTCTGGGTTGTTATGCAGACTGCTGCGTCGATAAGCAAAGCCGAGTTCAGTTGCTGGCGTGTCTTGCTCTCCACTGCCCCGCCAAATGCGTGCGGACGCCAACACGGCAGCCATATTAGATCCGAAAGCGCCGGCGTTCCCATAGATGGCACCTCCGACAGTTCCGGGCACTCCGATAGCAAAGGTGAGGCCTCTTATTCCGAGGCGGGCACAGCGGCCTGCGAGTTGCGCCATGCTGTGCCCGGATTCGACTTGAATCTCTCGCTTGGATCTGGCGTGTTTGAACCCGGTGCACCGGTTGTATATGACTAGGCCGTCAATGCCGGCGTCAGCGACGAGCGCGTTAGTTCCGTGGCCCATAACTGTTCGTGTGAGGCCCAACTCGTCAGCAGTGGCGAGTGCTAAGCGAAGTGCATCAAGTTTGCGAACCTCTACCCAGTAGTCGGCTGGTCCACCCACGCCGAATGATGTGTGGCGCGCCATTGGTTCGTTACACCGGACTTGCAGTGCGCTGGGAAATTTCTTGGTCATGTGACTGGGCTTTGCTCTAGCTTGGTGACTAGCTGATCGGCGAGCGGTGTTATCGATTCAGGTCCCATCACAAGAATGAGATCTCCGGATGTCGCTGTGTCGAGTACTTGGTCGACGATGCCTTCAAAGGTGGTCAGCGCTTGCACGCTCGGGTGGGCTATGGCGTTTGCGAGGTCGGCCGATTGGATGCCAAGCGGAGTTTCACGGCCTGGGGGTGAGGAGATCTCTGCCAGGAACACGAGGTCGGCCGTTTGGAATGCGTCGAGAAATTCGTGGAACAAGTCCCTTGTTCGGGATTGCAGCAACGGTTGATAGACGACGATAACCCGACTCGGATCCAATTCGCGGACCGCCTGAAGACTTGCTCGAATGGCTGTCGGGTGGTGAGCATAGTCCTCGTAGACGCTGATTGTGGGAGTCTGTGTTCGTAGTTGTAGCCGTCGTTCGGAACCGCAATATTTTTCCAGCGCCGATGCGGCTACAGATGGTTCAATCCCGATCTGTGTCGCTGCTACGATCGCAGCCAGAGCATTGAGCGTGTTGTGGTGACCTGGGACTTGCATGGTGACGTCGAGGATTTCATCGGGACTATCGATGCGGAGGCTAGGTCCGGGTATGCCTGTCTCGTAATCCGCAATCTGCCAATCGCTGCCCGGGCCAAACCATTGCACTTTTCCGTGGTGCGCTTCTGCAACTGCTCGGACGAGCGGAATGTCTCGACGGGCTATCAGCACGGTGTCACTGGACATATTTTCGACAAATGTTTTGAACGCATCGACCATGCGTTCGATGGTTCCAAAATGATCAAGATGATCCGGTTCCAGATGTGTCAAGACGGCGATTTCTGGCTGGTAACTAAGAAAGGCGTCATCGAACTCATCGGCCTCAAGCACCATCCATTGTCCCGAGCCAATGTGACCGTTGAGGTTTCCAAGTGATGGCACATCGGCTCCAATAAGGAATGATGGAGCACATCCTGATTCGTGAAGGATTGTGGACACCATGGCGGCTGTCGTGGTTTTCCCATGAGTTCCGGCAATTGCGATCCCTTGCCTGTCATTAAATAGATCGGCTATTGCGGAGGCTCGCGACGCAACAGGTTGATTTCGAAGTCGAGACTCTACGAGTTCAGGGTTTTGTGGTTTTATGGCGGACGAATAGATCACCATGTCGGCAGTTCTTCCGTGGGCCGCACTGTGGCCCTTGTGTATATGGACACCGCGGTCCTGCAACCTTTTGGCTTGAGGCGAGAGTTGGAGGTCGCTACCACTGACAACCTTGCCAAGATCAAGTAGGGCGGCAGCAATGGCACTCATTCCTTTACCACCAATACCTATCACATGTACGTGGTGTATCGAGGTGTCCGTAACTTTTGGTGTCATTAGGTTCGGGGTGGCCCTATCGCAAGCTTGAGACTTAGGGTTGCGAGAACTCCGGCTGCGTCGGGTTTTCCTCGGGCCCTGGAGGCTTGACGCATTTGATGCAGCTTTTCTGGGTCATCTAGTAAGTCAAATAACGTCTTGGTGAGTTTGCCCGGTACTAGCTCGGATTCGAGAAGCATGGTCGCGGCGCCAGTCGTAGTAATGGCCGCTGCCGTTGAAACCTGATGTCCTTTACCGAACGTCCCAGGTATGAGTATTGAAGCTGCGCCAACGGCGCTCAGTTCTGCAACCGAGGTGGCTCCAGCACGGCTAATGACAATGTCGGCTGCCGCGAGGAGGTGGGCAAAGCCATCTGAAATAAACTCATGAATCTCGTATGAGGCGCGCTGGTCGTCTGGCAGCTGAGCTTTTACGGTTTTCAGACCGTCATAATCCTGTCGTCCGCAGACGTGCACGACGTGGACACGTTTCAGGAGCTGGTCAAGATCTATTTTCAAAGCTTCATTTATCGCATGAGCGCCCTGACTTCCGCCCATCACGAGCACGAGCGGTCGATTGCCACGAACATTCCCAAGTAACCGTCCGGCGGATGGGTCAGGGCTAGCAAAGGCCGGACGTATGGGGTATCCCGTTAGTTGCGCGGGAGTTCCAGAAATTTGGTCACGAGCTTCGTCAAAAGCGATGGTGGCCATTGTAGTGAGGGGGGCCATCAGTCGGGTTGCCCATCCCAACGCTGCGTCTCCAGAAAAGATGATGGAGGGTATGCGACGTAACCAACACACAAGCAAGACCGGCACGCTGACGTATCCACCGCTGGCGACGACGACGCTCGGCTTGTGCTTAGTGAAGTCCTGCCATACAAGGACGAATGATCTGAGCATCAGCCACAAATGCCAGGGGATCCGCCATATAGCGACGTCTATGATTCCTCGAGCCGGAATGGGAAAGACGTCGAGGTCGACGTTCTTGTAGAGCATTCGGTCGAGTTTGCGTACACCACATACGGCCGTTAGCGAAGCTGATGGTCCGGCTAATTCAACAAGTTGATGGGCGACTGCGATGGTTGGAAATATGTGTCCTGCCGTTCCACCACCAACAAGGACATACCTCATGTTTGTCGCTTGAGTTTCGCGTGTCGAGCTACATTCATCAGGATTCCCATGAGTGCGAGGGAAACCAGTAATGAAGATCCACCGCGACTAATGAAAGGTAGCGGCATGCCGGTGGCTGGGAAGAGACCCGTGACGACCGCCATGTTTACGAATGCCTGTAAGGTGATTTGTGTCACGATTCCAACCGCTAAGAGGCGTCCCAGAACGTCTTCACTAGAAGCGGCGATTTGAATCCCTCGTACGAAGAGTGCCAAGAAAAGCACTAGCACGAGTCCGGTGCCAACCAAGCCGAATTCTTCGCCAATTACCGCGAAGATGTCGTCAGACGCTGGAATACTGACTCGAAACTTTTGAGTGCCTTGGCCAAAGCCACGGCCTGTGACTCCTCCGGCACCCATTGCGATTTGTGCTTGTGTTGCCTGCCAGCCTGTAGTCAGCCGATCAGGCTCACCACCGGTCAGAGTATTAAAGAAAGCCTTGATACGAACCCATTGATATTCATAGCGATTTAGGGAAATTATTCCAACTACGGCAGCGATCGGTAGAGTGCTTGCGAGGTGCCGCCAGCGGGCTCCGGCTGTCATGATCATGGCGAATCCCGAAACCAGCAGCGTGGCTGCGGTTCCGAGATCCGGTTGGAGCAGAACCAGAAAGATGATGATTGCAACTAGCCCTCCGAGGCGGCCAATTGAAAATTTCCATGAGTAGATGTTTGTGCCGAAACGTTGGGCCAACACGGCAACAGCCATGATCATCGCTAGCTTGACGAACTCGCTGGGCTGTACCGTTATTTGGCCGACGCAGAACCATCGTTTTGCGTCCGTCCGCTCGACGCATGGTTCAGGGATGAGCACTACGACAAGGGCAATGGCTAGTATCGCTAACGCGAAAGGAGCAAGACGGATATATTTGTGGTAATCCACAGCGCTGAGTACTAGGGCCGCCGTGACACCGATGATGGCGTATATCATTTGGAAGACTGTTGTTGAATCAAACAGGGAGGTGCCGCTCAGCACCGATGGAATTTGAGCGCTTGCGACGAGTACCACGCCACTCAGGGGTAGCACGAAGGTAAGGACCAGGAGGAAAGGATCATGGGTTGGCCATCGTGGTAAACGGTCAGCCCAACTAAATCCTGTGGCACCGTTCACGTGGTGGGATCTCGCTGAGGAATCTTTAAGTACGAAAAGATCGGGCGCATTATTTCCGCGAATGTCGGTGATGCGACCAGCGCCCCGTAACTTTCTTTTTCTGGTTTTTCAATGATGACGAGGGCGAGAACTTGGGGGCGTTCAAGAGGACCGAATCCCACGTACGAGGCGATTACATCTTGGTCTCTGTACTGCCCCTGTTCTGCGATTTGGGCGGTCCCGGTTTTTCCTGCAGTCCGGTAGCCTGGGATGCGAGCAAGGTTAACCCCGACCCGTTGCTCGGCCGCTTCCATCATCTGGACTAGGGTTTGCGCAGTTTCCTTGCGGATTACCCGCCGAACGGCGGATGGGTCGAGTGGCTCCCGACGTCCATCGGCGTGAGTGATGGTCGAGGCTATCCGCGGGGTCATGAGGATGCCGTCATTGGCAATTGCTCCAATCGCCGCAGCCATCTGGATCGGTGTGACCATGATCCCCTGGCCAAAGGAGTTCGAGGCTAGGTCGGGCCGATACCAGTTCGGATCGCCATATCCGCGGATTATTCCCGATTCTTCACCAACTCCCTCAACCCCGGTTGGTTCGCCAAAGCCAAATCGATTTACGTATTGGTAGAACTTCTGCTCACCTATTTTGTCTGCAACAAAAATTGAACCGGTGTTGCTGGAGTGCTGTAGCACTCCGATCATCGTCTGATTTGGATATGTTTTTTGATCCCAGTTCTTGAATTCTTGTCCCCCGTACTCCATCTCACCAGGGTTGTTGTGGGTGGAGTCTGGAGTAATAATATTCTCATTAAGGGCGGCTGCCATTGTGATGAGTTTGAATGTACTGCCAGGTTCGTACATACGGCCGGTAACACGGTTGTTCAGTTCAGGGCCGAGCGGGTATTGATGAATTAACCCGGGATCAAAAGTTGGTCGATTCGCGAGGCCCAAAACTTCACCGGTTGTGGGGTTGGTAACGACGATAGATCCAGCGGCGGCGCCATACTTTTTTAGTGCGTTGGTTAATTCTTGCTCAATGATGTGCTGGATCGTGCGGTCGATGGCTAATGTGACGTCAGAGCCGTGACGAGGTTGTTGCATTGAATGTCGACCGATCGGGATGCGACGGCCTTCCTTATCGATGTCGGAGGAGACAAGGCCTGGCTGACCTCCGAGATGATCATCGTAGTAGGCCTCGATACCGGCTTGGCCCACCACATCGTTTGGCCGGGCAGCGCTTTCACCTACAAATCCCAGGACGTGGGCCGCAAGTTCTTGGTTTGGATAAACCCGTTTTTTGTCGGCCTCAAGCCTGATTCCGTAGAGCTTTGTTTCCTCGTCTTTGCTGTTAATTGCTCTTTGAATCCTCCCCGCTGGTTCATCGAGCACCTCTCGGGCAATTTCCGCATAGCGAGCTTCTGGATTTCCTAGCTTTTCAACGATTGTTCCAGCGTCTAGGTTGAGGAGGTCGGCCAACTGCTGGGCGACGGTGAAGATGCTCGCTTTTTTTATGCCTTTCGTTTCTTCATTGGTTTTTTGGGGATCCGCGATCACGCGTGTAGTGCCACGACTAATTGCAAGTACGTCACCGGTGCGATCAAGGATGCTCCCACGTCTCGGATCGATCTCGTGTCGTGTGAGAAAGGCAGAGGTGCCTTTTGAGAGCTGAGTAGCCTTCGTGACATGCCAGTCATACAACCGGTATCCGATTACACCGGCGCTTGCAATTGCTCCCGTTAGCATCAACACCATGCGGCGCGTGGGATCTGGTAGATCCGCAGGGTGCTCCTCTTGAGGGCGTTTATTCAGCGAGCTGCGTGATTCGTTCACCGATCCCCCGTACAAGTTCTTCCCACCAAGGTGGTTCGTGCAATCGTTGGGTTGGTGCGGCCCACAGCGGTAAATCGAACGATATCCCTGGGGGTAAGTCTTCGGCTGTGGTGAATCGGCGTTTGTTCGGGGAATGCATGCCCAGTTTTCCCCGGGCAATCTCTTGAACTTTGGGTAAATCGTTGAGCAAAGCGAGTTCCGTACGGATGCTTTGCCGTTTCAATTCGACCGTATCCAAAGTGTGTTCAAGTCGTTGGATTTCTCCGCCAAGGCGGACGAGTGTCTGGGTTTCTTGAATGGCCACCATGGCAAATGTGAAGGCAGCCACCACGATGGCAATGACGATTCGGGTGGTTGGAAGACTTGTGGGTAACCATCGAGCGATATGGCTATGCCAGGCTATTCGTCGAAGGATTGGATCTTCTCGTAGCGCCATCAGCCCTCACCTAACATTTCGAAGGCTCGAAGACGTGCACTACGTGCGCGGGGATTTTTCCGCACTTCTGAGACATTCGCTTGAATTGGTCGAGAGGTAAGGATTTGACCGACACCCTCTCGAGCCCAGGTGCGAAAAATGTTCTTTACGATCCGATCTTCGAGGCTATGAAAAGCGATGACGACAAGGCGGCCCCCAGCACTGAGCACTGTGCTTGCTGCCGATAGACCGTTCTCGATGGCCTGAAGTTCGCCATTGGTCGCGATTCGGAGGGCTTGAAAGGTACGGGTAGCTGGATTGATTCGAGTTCGACCTGCGAAGGCGGCTCTGATTGAGGTGGCTAATTCCATGGTGCTTCGATGAGGCCGATCGCGGACGATTTGACGGGCTATCGCCCTGGCCCGTCGTTCATCGCCGAATTCGCGAAGGAGATCTGCCATTGCGGGTTCAGGAAGTCGATTAACCAGGTCGGCGGCTGGTCTACCGCCCGTGGCATTAAATCGCATGTCGATAGGTCCATCGCGCTGGAAGGAGAATCCTCGACTTGCTTTGTTGAGCTGAAGAGAGGAAACACCGAGGTCGAGAAGTACGCCTTGCGCATGATCCTGTTGGTGACTTCTTAATGTGGCGCATATCTCGGTATAACTTGCATGTGCGACCGAGACACGTGGATTTTCTTTGAATCGCTCTGACAGTCTCTGCACAGCTTCGGGATCGATATCTATGGCCAGAAGTCGATGGGCTCCGGCGTTTACGAGAGCTTCGGTATGTCCTCCAAGTCCCGCGGTTCCATCCACTACAAGTCCGTGAAAGCATGGAGCCATGGTTTCTACGACCGTTTGGACAAGGACTGGTTCGTGAAGATTGGACGGGTCGTTCACAGAAATCGGTGTGTGTGGAGCGCGGGGGAGGCACCGCGCCCCACACAGAACACCCTAGATTGAGGGCGGAACGCCTCCACGAGCGCGCCGCATAATGTCGGACGCATCGGCGGTTATATGACCATGCCGCTTTGACCAAGTGGTCGCGTCCCATAATTCGATCACGTCACCAACGCCCATGACGACCACTTCCTTGCCCAGATGGGCGTGATCGCGCAAATGGCCGGGTATAGCGATTCGTCCTTGTCGGTCGAAGGTTGCATCTTCCGCAGATCCGAAAATCTGACGCTTGGTGTCGCGCACGTCGGGGTTGAGTGGATCCAGTCGTCCGAGTTCGCGTTCTACGTCGTGCCAGAGATGTGCCGGATAGAAGGTGAGACACGGTTCGGCGGCGACAGTGAGAGTCCCGCCGTCGGGGATTTGGCTGCGTAATCGACTTGGAAACGCAACTCGACCTTTGGCGTCCATTTGGTGAAGAAAGGTCCCTTTGAAGCTGGCCATATTGTTCGCAACGGCCAGATTGGGCCTTGCTGCTCCCCACAATCACCCACTTGAATGGAATTTATCTGCAGATATTAGAACAGTTTCCCCACTATCCGTCAATTATTTAGCAAAATACGCCAAAGGTTGCTGTTTCTAGCAGTTCTTGTGGCTCGGCAAGCCGATGCTTATCAACCGGTGGGAAACACGTTTTCCGACGACGTGTGATCAAGTGCCCAATTAGCAAGTAGGTCGGCCAGCTTATTCTCTGAACGATTAACGTGGGTATAACGGACAGTCGCGTCCGGTGGTGCTGCATTGTGGATTTGTATGGAAAGTTCTCTTAACACTTCATTCTTAATCTTCCACTGGCCGGATAGTTGTTGAACGGTAAGTTGGCTGTCTAGGCGAAACTCAACCTCGGTGGGACGGAGTTGTTCAACCAGCTGCATACCAGCAAGAACAGCTCGATACTCGGCTTGATTGTTCGTGAGGATTCCTAGGCGGACGGAAATTCTGGCAGTCACTGCTCCATAACTGTCATAAATGACCACGCCTGCGGCTGATTCTCCGGGATTCCCCCTGCTAGCACCGTCGCAGTGAACGCGATATTGCATAAAAAAAATGAGATCCTAGACATGTTGTCCGATGGACAATATTACTCACGTGCGGACGAAATAAGGAGCAGCACTTTCTGACTTCCTGTCAACTCGACCCAACCGAGGCTTCCTTGGAACCGGACTCTGAAGCCGTTGATGAGTCATTCCGACGGTTTGATCATGAAATTGATGTTGGAACTGATTGGTATCGCGCGGTTCTTCTGGCGGCTGGGGCTTGGCAACTGGCGACTGAGACTTATCGGGGCCGGCAGCATACGTATTTGATTGGTGGTGAGGCCTTGGATTTGCTTCTGGTCATTGATCGGCTGGTAAGTGAAAGGCCAGCTTATGTTCCACGGTCGGAACGAAACGCTCTGCGTTTTTCCGGGTGTCCTCCAATGTTTGTTTCTGCGGATGAATTTGCTCATCTTCTGGGTCCTGTCCGATTAAAGGCTTACTTGAACTACTTTTATGGGGTTGCCGTTGAGGAAGCGGTGATTCACGCGGTCGAAATCGAGTCAACAAAGGCACACCCGCTTGATCGGAAAAAAATAGATGCATATAGAAACATTTATGGATTGTCTTTCGAAGAGCTTCTGGAAAGATTTCGGGAAGAGCTAAACAATGCTGAGGCCGGTCGGCTCCGGTGGCATGTGTTTAAGGAATTTACCTACTGGTGTTTCAAGTTACGGATTAGGACACAGGTTCCTGCTCGTATGGCAAGTGATACCAGAAAAGGGATCACGTTGCTTCAGAGACTAAGGAACGTGTCGGCAGACGAATCACCAGATCCGCTACGTCCTGATGCCGAGCCGTATAACGATGCCGATCATGGTGTAAGTGGGCCCGTCGACGTACTAGATGTAAAACATTCTTTTTATAACGGGTCTAATCGTTGACGATGCACCATTGGTGCCAGGACCGGAACAAGTACGCCAGCTATCAACAACAAACTAGCGCTGCCGAACACGATTCGGAATGCATCCACCATTTCCGGTCCGCTCGCTTTATCAGGGGCTCCTTCGCCAAGCTGTAGAACGAGGACCAATGCCCAAATGGTGCCCCACAAGGCCTGTCCAGTGGATGTCGCCATATTGCGTGCTAGAGCTAACATGGCACTTGCTTGATTTTGATGGGAGGCTTTGGCTGCTCCCATGAGCATGCTGGCATTCCCGCTATTGAACAACGCGAAGCCAACTCCGAGCACGACAAGTCGTACGACGAGGGCTAACGGCGGTGTATTGAAAGTCACCGTGGCGAGTAAGACGAGTCCGACGGCTGATATCACGATGCCGATGGAACTAATCGCTCGGTGGCTTGTTCGGTCAGCAAGTATCCCGGCGGGTGTACCGAGAATTCCCATGATGGCGGGCACCGTAGCCATGATTAGCCCAACTTGGCTTATGGGCAGTTGCAAAACTCGTTGCAAATAGAATGGTAAAAGTAGTACGTGCGCAGATGTTCCGGCGAATGTCAGGTAGCCTGAAAAAACTGCAACAGTGAAATCTGGATTACGAAATATCGATGGCTGGATCATGGGTGAGGCTGTTCGTGTTTGCCACCAAGCGAAGCAAAATAAGAGTGCAAAACCGGCGACGATCAGCGTGAGTACCAGCGGGGAACCGAGACCAAAGATCTGGATGCGGTTGAATCCGAGAAGGATCAGGAAGATTCCGGCGAGCAGCAGTGTGGTTCCTGGCCAGTCAAACTTGCCCGGACTGGTACGTTGCGATGGTGGCAGCACCCGAAATCCCAGGCCAATGGCAGCTAGGCCAAAAGGCACGTTGATTAAGAATATAAATGGCCATCCCAGGGTGCTTAAGAAGATTCCTCCTACCAGGGGGCCGCTGACAAGTCCTAGCGATACGGCTGCGAGAATCATTCCGATTGCTTTGCCCCGCTCATTTTGGGGGAATGTGGAGACGACCATTCCAGGACCAAGAGCTTGGGTGATTGATCCCCCAATTCCCTGTATGACGCGGAATGCGACCAGTATCCAGACAGATGTGGCGAGCCCGGCTAGCAGGGATCCAAGGGTGAAAATCACAAATCCAGTCAGGAAAACTGGTTTGGCACCGTGCATCTGCGCTAGGCGGCCCGCAGGCAGTAACAGCCCGGTGATTATGAGTAGATAGGCAAGCGACACCCACTGCACGCTGTCAAACGAGGCATTCAGTTCATTTGCAAGTGTGGGAAGCGAAACGTTGACGATGCTCGCGTCTAACGTCGCCATAAAGACCCCGCTCGCGACTACGGCCATGGTGGCCCATCGTTTTGTGGGGGCCGGTAACGCCTGACTCGGGATGTTCAAGCGAGGGACAGCCCAAATTGCACAAGGATCGAGGCCAGGCGGTCCATATCGCTTTCGCTCACCATTTCGGTTACAGGTAGATCAATGACAGGGCTCTCAACCTCGGCATGGTATGTTGGAAATCGAGTGAGGTTGTCCCGTAATTCTTCAATCTGTTCAATGCTGATCTGCCGGCGAGTCAGCAAGTTGAGGGCGATCTCGATGCGACAGTCGGGATAACGACGATTCGGGGTATAGACCCAAGCTAATGTTGTAAGCCGATCACCGTGTGGGGCCTGAAATGCGAAACCGCGACGCGATGGCTTTAAGGGCATGCCTGCTTGCTGCCAGCGAGCCATCAGGCCTTCGACAAGTGCAAAGATTCCTGTCGGTAGTACACGCTGCAGAGTCCTAACCTCCGGCGAGTCGATGTCGTACATCAGAAACTCTGTGTCAAACATCGAGGATTTTCTTGCTCAAGGGGTGAATGAAATGCTCCCACCAGCAACAGGCTTTTTTATTAATAGATGTTGCTTTACTTCCATTATCGTGGAGGTCTGATATGTGAGTGGTCCATAAGTGCTTTCTTCTTTTCTGTCCATTCTCGTCTCCAGTGGGCCCAAGGCTAAATTAGTTAACTTGGTAAGGGAATGGGCGGGTTGCGCTTTTGAGCCACCGAGCGCAAGCTTCTTTTCCGAGTGTGGAATCCAAACCATATCTTTCAGGATATTCTGATGAAGCAGTATGGAGTAGCAGTTCATGGTGCCGGTTGGGTTGCGGCTGAGCACGTTCGAGCCTTTGATGCAGATCCCCGATCTCAGGTAATAACAATATCGAGCCGTCGTGAATCTTCCGCTGCTCGTGTCGCAAAGATGACTAATCATTCTGAGGCCGTGATAGAGACAGACCTTAGCCGGGTTCTTGATAGGGAAGATGTTCAGATTCTTGTTGTGTGTACGCCTCACGACCTGCATCCGGCTAATACCATCGCTGCGGCTCGAGCTGGCAAACACGTCTTAATTGAAAAGCCGGCGGCTCTTGATACTTCGAGTCTTCGTCGAATGCGCGAAGAAGTTGCCAAGGCTGGCGTCAAGTCAGTGGTGAGTTTTGTCCTCCGATGGAACCCACTGTTTGATGTTATTAAAGCGCAGCAGGCAAATGGTGCATTGGGTCACGTATACATGACGGAAGTTGATTATGTGAATGGCGTTGGACCTTGGTACGGCCAGTATGAGTGGTGTCGTACCCTGGCCCAGGGGCGTTCGTCGTTTTTGAACGCTGGCTGTCATGCAGTTGATGCGCTGCGCTATTTCACGGAAAGCGATGTGGTTGAGGTTAGCGCCTATACGGTCGCTGGAAGCGATCGATTTGAATATCCCGGCACAGCCGTAATGATTTGCAAGTTTGAGAACGGGTCTATTGGTAAGGCTCTTTCTAACCTCGATGATCGAGCCCCATATAAATTCCGTATTTCGTTGTACGGCGATCGTGGCACTATGCTTGACAACCGTATCCATAGCCAAACTGTGCCTGGACAAACGGATTACGCTGAGATTCCTACTATCCTTCCCGACAGCGGTGACGTGTCACATCATCCTTTTCGTGGCGAGGCTTCCCATCTTTTGGATTGCATTGACACCAATGAGGAATCGCATGTCAGCCTTGGTAACTCAGTGAATACGCACGAGGTCTGTATTGCTGCGGACATCTCGGCGGCGGAAGGCCGTCCGGTGAGCCTGCCGTTGCCGTAGTTTCGAATTAACGGTGTGTCATTAACGAAGGAATCGACCTAGTAGTCGGACGATGAGTGATGAAGCACCTAGCGCAATGCCAAAGGCAATAGCCGATCGAGTGCCGAGAAGGCTCCGAACATTTCCCGAAACATTGCCTCCGATCACGGCGAGACTGAGGAGGCGGTTTGCCTGGACGTTTCCAGCGATTACCCAGTTAGCTGCAACCGTGTCGAGCTTGGCATTCCCACTAATGTTTATGCCGACCGCGCTCGACCTTACGTTACTTTGTCCTGTGGCTGAAGCGCCGAGAGCTGTATGGGAAGTATGAAGATTTTTACTTCTTCCCATCATTATTGCTGACTGCTTTGCTCGTAAATGGTCAGTCTCTGCACGTCTTATAGTGCTTCGACGTGCGGTTACCTGATCAGCGCGAACGTTTCCGACAGCTGTGTTAGCAACTTCAACAATTTCATTCTGGACGGCCCGAGTCAGGCTGTTTTTACGAACTGTCATGAACTTGTTCCAATCGAAGGAGAAGTTGTGGGAGCGAGGGAAAAACCGGCACTTCGGGCTGCATCGTACACCTCGCGCCAAGCTACGGCGTGTTGGATGGCCAGGCGTTTGCAGTCGGAAGCTTCAGGAGCAACGTCACGGACGGAATCGTCGAGGTAGGAAACCTTAACGTTGATCATGCCAAATTGGGTTTCAACAGCGATGATTTCTCGTTTCAAGATGGTTCGGTCCACCTTTTGAGTTCGTAGTCCAAGGGTTGTTGTTTCGGATAGAACTATCTTGGTGAGTTCGTCGGTGTTATCCGGCTGGCAAAGAATGCTTAATTGTGTTGCTGGGCGACCTTCTTTCATCACGATAGGCGTGGTCCAAACATCCAACGCCGCCGCTCGAAACAAGCGTTCAGCCACATAGGGGTAGATCTCCGGATTCATATCGTCGATGTTGGCTTCGATAACGATTGCAGTGTCGCTATTGGGGTTTGACTCGGAATGACCCATTACAACCCGGAGCACATTAGGAATTGGAAGATCGGCAGATCCGGCTCCATAGCCAATGCTATGCACCCTCATTTGAGGGTGGGGTCCGTATTCTGACGCGAGTTGAGTGAGAACGGCCGCCCCGGTTGGGGTCAACAACTCGAACTCTGTTTTTGAACCGTACGAGATGGCGTCTGATTCAGCGAGGAGGCGGGCAGTAGCAGGCGCTGGGATCGGAAGACGCCCATGGGCGGTCATGACGGTACCGCTGCCCGTATTAATGGGCGAGACTGTGACCGAATCGATGCTTAGTAAGTCGATTGCGACCATGGCCCCGACGATGTCGAGCACTGCATCTGCAGCACCGACTTCATGGAATTCCACCTCGTTTACCGTTGTTCCGTGGACGGCAGCCTCCGCTTCGGCAAGACGTCGAAATAGCTCGCGAGAAGCGGTCCTTACATTTGTTCGGAGGTCTGCGGAAGCGATGGTTTTGTCGATTCCTCGGTAGAAGTGATGGCCTGTTTGGCCTTCGATCTTGAAGTCAACAAAACGTGCTGATAACGGGCCTCGGGTGGTTCGTTCGTCGACCATTTCCCACGGTGGAAGATCCAATTTTCGTAATTCGGTCAGAAGATGTTCTTTGTTTAGGCCCGCGTCCAATAATGCGCCGAGCACCATGTTTCCGCTCGCGCCGGCGTGGCAATCGAAGTGTGCAATATTCACGAAGCTATTCTTCGAGCAATTAGTACGGCTTGGACGGCTGCGCCAAATCCGTTGTCGATGTTGACGACGGATACCCCGGGGGCACAACTCGTAAGCATGCCGAGTAGCGCTGCAAGTCCTTGAAAGGCTGCGCCATATCCGACGCTGGTGGGTACGGCAATCACTGGACGGTCCGTCAAGCCTCCTACGACACTTGGCAACGCACCCTCCATGCCGGCGACTACAACGATTGCATCGGCTCGATCAAGCGATGGTCGACTGTCTAGGATTCGATGTAAGGCCGCTACGCCTACATCGTTTATTCGTTCGACGTGTGCATCAAGTGCTTCCGCAGTGACAGCCGCTTCTTCAGCGACAGGAAGGTCAGACGTTCCGGCAGCTACAACGGCGATATGACCATGGACCGTGGGCGGCTCATGACCCTTTGCTGTGAGCATGCGTGCTTCTGGGTGGTATTGCACCGTGGGCAGTAGCGCGGTTACTTCCGTTGCGACTTCCGGTGCGATTCGGGTTGCAATCAGGGGGGCCCCACGTTCGACAAGACGTTGGGCAATCCCGACGACTTGTTCAGCGGTTTTCCCCGATCCATAAACGACCTCGGGAATTCCCGTTCGGATCTCCCGGTGGGTGTCGAGGCGGGCAAACCCAAGGTCGTCGGACGGAAACCCTCGGAGCTTTTCGAACGCCTGTTCGGACGAGAGTTCACCCGAGGCAACCTTGGCAAGGAGTGTGCGTAACTCGGCCGGTGTCACGTCCAGATCCGCTTAATCTGAGTGAATGCGCGCGAGCCGGCATATCGGCCAGCTTCGCCGAGATCGTCTTCGATCCGGAGAAGTTGATTGTACTTAGCTACTCGATCTGTGCGCGCTGGAGCACCGGTCTTGATCTGGCCAGCATTAGTCGCGACTGCCAGATCCGCAATTGTTGTGTCCTCGGTTTCTCCGGATCGATGGGAAATCACAGACGTAAAGCCGGCACGATGGGCCATATCGATGGCTTCTAGTGTTTCGGTCAATGACCCGATCTGGTTGACTTTGATCAATATTGAATTGCCTGCCTGCCGAGCAATCGCTTCTCGCAGTCGGTTTGTGTTGGTGACCAGTAAGTCGTCACCGACTAATTGAACCTTGTCCCCTATAGCTTCGGTCAAGGCGCTCCATCCATCCCAGTCGTTCTCCCCAAGACCATCCTCGATCGAGATGATTGGAAATCGATCAGCCCATTCGCTCCAGAGTTCAATCAATTCAGATGTTGTTAGAGTCCGGTCTTCCTGTGCAAGCACATAGTCACCAGCATCGTTCATGAGCTCAGAGGCTGCAGCGTCAATTGCAAGGTAGACGTCTTTTCCCGGGACATAACCAGCGCGGTTAATTGCCTCCAGAATGACTTCAAAGGCAACGGCGTTTGACCCGAGACTCGGAGCGAAGCCACCTTCGTCACCCACCGTCGTGCCATGCCCAGCATCAGTGAGCACATCATGGAGTTGGTGGTAGATCTCAACGGCAATCCGGAGCGATTCAGCAAATGTTCCAGCTGTTACCGGCATCACCATGAATTCTTGGAAATCGGTGCTTCCCGAGGCATGACGTCCGCCGTTCATGATGTTGAACATGGGTACTGGGAGAGTCGTAGCACCAGGTCCACCGATATATCGGTAAAGAGGAAGCCCGACACCATCTGCGGCCGCGCGGGCAATTGCTAACGACACACCGAGGATGGCGTTGGCACCTAGGGAGGTCTTGTTAGGGGTACCGTCAAGCGCGAGCAGCCGGGCATCAATGGCTGCTTGGTTTGTGGCGTCTTCGCCCTCGACTTCAAGCGCGATGGTCTCGGTCACATTAGATACGGCGGAAAGGACGCCTCGGCCTCGATATCGGTTTGCATCCTGGTCTCGAAGCTCATGGGCTTCATGCTCGCCGGTAGATGCCCCAGAAGGAACGATGGCACGCCCGAAACCACCGCTATCAAGGGCGACTTCGACCTCAACTGTTGGGTTCCCACGTGAGTCGAGAACTTCGCGGGCGGCAACTCTGGATATTAAGGTCACAAAAGGACTCCGAATTAAGGGGAGCAAGACGGGGATGGACCCGAAGTATACGAGCGAGAGCTCCCTGGTGGCGGTTTCTAGGTGCTGGATGTGTAAGCGTAGGGCTTGGTAGCGATCGATCTAGGCCTGTAGGTATTTAGAATGTAGGCAACAGGGCATTTCCATGGATGCGATGCATGAAACCTGAAGTTCCTGAACTTGTTGTCAAGATGCGTGCTGAAGTTGGTGAGGGGCCAATTTGGGATCCAAAGACCCAAACTCTTGTTTGGGTGGATATCACTGGTTCTGCGATTCATCGGTATGATCCGGCTACAGGCCAAAACACCACAATACAGACGGGCGTTCACGTTGGAGCGGTGGCCGTTCGGGCCAGTGGCGGATTGGTGCTCGCCGCGGAAGATGGATTTCGTGGCCTGGATCCTGATGGTACCCAGTCGCTTTTGGTCGGGGTTGAGCATGACAACACGGCTATGCGTATGAACGACGGTAAATGCGACCGACGTGGTCGGTTTTGGGCTGGCACGATGGCTTACGACGAGGCAGGGCCTTCTGGTCTGGGCTCTCTCTATCGCCTCGATCCCGATTTGCAGGTGGTGCAGATGGTTGAGGGGGTATCAATTTCGAATGGGATTGATTGGAGCCCAGATGATTGCTTGATGTACTTCATTGATTCGCGTAGTCAGACGGTGGATGTGTTTGATTTTGATCTTGATACGGGCTCAGTTCAAAACCGAAGGACGTTGATTGAGGTGGACGCTGCTATAGGTTTGCCTGACGGAATGACCGTTGACGCGCAGGGAGACCTGTGGGTTGCTATGTGGGGAGGTGCACGTATTGCCTGCTATGCGCCAGACGGTACGCCTCGTGAGGTGTTTCGGTTCCCGGTGAGCCAGACGTCAAGTTGTGGGTTTGGTGGGTCGGGTTTGGAGGATCTTTATGTCACGACGGCTGCACGAGGAATATCTGAAGCCGCCGAGCCGGATGCTGGCAGCCTATATAGGTTCACGCCTGGGGTGACGGGACAGATGCCTAACGAATTCGCTGGGTAGTGTTTCCCTAGTCTGGGATTCAGAAAAGCAAAAATCTATCGGAGGGCTACTGCTATAGCTTGGTCAACATCATCCACCGGAATAAATGTGATTGCATCGTGTAGAACTTCAGGGATGTTTCTCAGTTCATGCTCATTCTCCCGAGGCAGCAGGATTCGACGAATACCTCCCCTATGCGCGGCAAGTATCTTTGCTCCGGTCCCATAGGTCCTAAGAATTCGACCATGGCCGGTCATTCCACCGATGGCAAGAACCTCGGTGTCCACCGCTCGGTCGAGAAGGACCGAGACTGTCGCTATCGTGGCTGCGATGGCGAGGGAGCCAACATCTTGAGGCTGCGGATTGCTTGGTACTGAGATGTGGACATCGAATTCTTCGAGTGACCTAGTTGAGATACCAAGGTCTGACAAGTGGGACCTGATATATGACTCAAGGACCTCATACGGCTGTTCATATGATCCCCACACAGTTCGGTGATCGGACTTAAGGCGGGTGCTGGAAGGGATCTGCCCCCCCCAATTTTCGAAGACCCTGATCTTTCCAGTTCCAGGCATTTGGACGGCTTCGATGTCATCTAGCAGGCCTCCCGTTGGTGTTACTACTGATCCAAAGGTGAGACCGGGCACATCTCGACGACGCCGACGAGACCCCGAACGCGAACGTGGTCGGCCGATGATCTTTGCGACCTCCTCAACAGTGACCAAAATGGGGACTTCCGGCCTGATGGGAAGCTCTTTCGTAATGGACCTCTGGACGATAAGCCTGAGCAGTTGCTCGAGCGTAACGGTGCCGGGTTCTTCTGTGTAACTGCGGATCAAAGTTCCGATTGTGTCTTCGTCCAGCCGAACCGCTTCAGGTGAGAAACAGTATTCCTGCAGGATAGATGGGAGCAGTGTGTCGCGGGCGATTTTGATTTTGTCGTCATCCAAGTGGCCATTAATTTCGACTACGTCAAGATATTCGAGTGTCCTCCCATGCGTAGATTCTGATAGCCATCTCCCGGTGGCTATGAAGAGGACCTGTGACAGATCAATCGGATTATTTGAAGAGCCATCATCAAATTTTTCGAGCGTTTGAAGCTGACTTAATTTCTGTAAAAAGGTGGTTGGCGAAGGTCTCCAGTCCTCTTCAAGAGCATCGACATTCTGTAGCACTAGTGCACCGGAGGTGTTGTGGAGTTGACTGACGGCTTGCTTGATGATTCCAGGACGATCGGCACTACCAAACAGTTCATCAGGTGATGTGAGGCGGCCGAGTTCCGCGGTTTGAACGTCTCGCCCAAGATGCGTACCAATATATTTGGCGAGTCGCGACTTCCCTACACCTTGTGGTCCGACAAGGCATAGGATTGGCCTCGGTCCATAGGAAACTTGCTCAGTGAGTATTTGGTTCTCACGGATTACAAGATGATCAATGATCTGGTCGGTGCTGTGTTCGGGCACGAACATGGTTTTGACCAGACCTTCACGAAGGTTCTCGATGCGCGCGGCGAATTCGGTGTGTTCCACAAAGATAGCCGTTTGTTAGGTACTAGGGCGGATCATAGCGTCGGTGAGGTGATTTCTGAATAAACCATGGGCCGAAACAAGAAAATCAATATTGGCCATTGACGCGCGCCGACTGTAGCGGGATGCTTAATCATTAGCACTTTGATTATGGGATAAGCCGACAATGGCTTTGCCAGACGCACCTGATTTTGAGGTTGATGTTCACAAGGCTAAGGAGATGATTGATAGCGGCGAGGTTCGTGTTGTGGACGTTAGAAGCCAGTTCCAGGCGCCCGCGATGCCGGGTGCTGAATATGTTCCGCTTGAGGAGATCTTGGCGCAACCGGCGACTGTAATTCCCACAGGTAAACCTGTTCTGTTTATATGCAACATTGGTCAGACAAGTGGTGTGGCTACCCAGATGGCTAAGGCGATGAATGTGGTTGATGCCTACAACATGCAAGGCGGTATGACTGCGTGGGCTGAGGCTGGCTATGACACCGAAGATCCACCGGCAGACCATTAAAGATACTGGTTCAAGGGAGGACCTCTGTGTTTACTGTTGAGCAAGTTCAGCGTTATAGCCGACATATGTTGCTTCCTGAGGTCGGTGCTGTTGGGCAGGCCAAGCTTCTTGATGCCAAGGTTTTGGTTGTCGGCGCCGGTGGTCTGGGCTCGCCTGTTCTGTACTACCTTGCGGCAGCTGGTGTTGGCACGCTTGGCATCGTGGATTTCGATACGGTGGATCGATCGAACTTGCAGCGACAGATTCTTCACCAAGACGATCGGGTTGGGATGGCGAAGACGGAGTCGGCAGAACGTACGCTGACAAGTCTTAATCCGGACGTCACAGTGGTTCGGCACGATGTGGCGTTAACGTCCGAAAACGCGTTGGATGTCATTCGGTCGTACGACGTAGTTGTGAATGGCTGCGACAACTTTCCAACGAGATATTTGATTAACGATGCTGCATACTTCCTTAGACGGCCGTTGGTTGATGGAAGTGTGCTTCGCTTTGAGGGCATGGCTACTGTGTTCGAGCCTGGCCAGGGGTGTTACAGATGCCTGTATCCGGCCCCTCCCCCTCCGGAGATGGCACCAAGTTGTTCAGAAGCCGGTGTGCTTGGGGTTCTTCCTGGATTGGTGGGACTAATTCAAGCTACTGAAGTCTCCAAGCTTGTGGTGGGCGTCGGTTCAACCTTGGTTGGTAGGCTCTTGGTAATTGATGCGTTACATATGGAGTTTAGGGAGCTAAAGCTTAGAAGAGATCCTGCGTGTCCCGTTTGTGGTGATGATCCGACTATCACTGAGCTAATTGATTACGAAGCGTTCTGCGGATTTGCTGGTGGTGACGTTGCATCGGTTTCTGCGGCTAACGCCACAACTGGTTGATGCTAACGGATTTCGGTTGGCCGACCTAATCTCTATCTACAGTTTGATGCGGTTACCAGAAACCAAGGCTTCGTACATAGCATCTGCTAATTGAACAGCTCTGGCTCCGTCAGTAATGTCAGCCAATGGTCTCCCATTTCCGGCCACTGCGTTCGCAAACGCAGTGAGCGATCGTGTTAATGAGTCGTCACGAGCAAGCCCCTCACATTTAGTAGTGGAGGTGTATCGGCCGTTTTCGAAGGAAGAAGCCTTGCGTAGGTTATCGGTAGCGGTCACGGTCCCGATGGCATCAGCAGTTAGCAGCCGCCAACTAGAAAACGTTTGGCTATGACCGAACTCTCCCACGATCACACGGGCAAGAGATCCGTTCGCAAAACGTATGGCGCCGGAGATAGTGTCGGCTAGTCCAGACCGTCGAGTATGTCTCCCGCCGGAGGCTTGAACATGAATTGGCTTCGATGCTGCGAGGTAGCATGCGAGATCAAGGGCGTGGTTGCCGGTGTAGGCAAGCACGCCACCATGGGCAGCCTCACCTGCCCACGTCTTTTTTAGAGGATCGACGATGCTTTCTATTTGTATAAATGTGGGTCTGGGAATTTTCCCGCGGGCGAATCTTATTGCTGGAGCAGCCCGTGCCCAGTAATCCATGGCTATCACTAGGCCTGAATGTCTTGCCATCGCCAAGATTCGAGCCGCTTCTGGAGATCGAAGCGCAACGGGTGGTTGTAAGAAGACATGTTTCCGGTGGTACAGAGCTGACGTGGTTAATTCAGCATGGTCGGCATGGGGAGTGGCGATCACAACTGCGTCAACGTCAGAAAATCTGAAAGCGTCTGCTGGGTCCTGACTCCAGGCCGATATGTTCAGGTCTCGAGCGCCAGCTTCAGCTGCTTCAGCATTCCGATCAACAACTCGAGTTACAGTGAACGGTGAGTTGTTTTGTAGAGCTTTACCCACAAGACGGCCGATAGCTCCATACCCAATGATTGCGACACGCAAGGTCGAGACCCTACTGACTTGGTTGACCAGCTCAAGCCTATCGTGTCTTCGATGGGCGCGGCTGACCGAACATACGTAACGTTTTATCAGTCTTTACGATGTATCAGTTGAACTCCCTTTATTTTTGCTAGCTACATACAATCTGTGACGTATAGTGGGCACCCAGCTCGACATAATGTCTTTATCTGCATGTCTTTATCTGCATGTCTTTAGCTACTGATTTTTTTATTTATCAATGAAACAAAGTTCGTCTGATCGTGCACACCGTGTGCGCACGGCTGAACTTCTCAGCCTTGCGTCAGCGTTGGTGGTATTTGTCATAGTTTCCGCATTAGGCGTTCTGGTGTGGCGGCGGTCGTCGGTTGATGCTCAGCCGGTGGTGCAAGCGGTCCAGACGGTGGCGGTTCCGAGACAGGGACAGAGTGCACCAGTCCCAGTGCGAGAGGCGCCAGGTCCTGCTCAAGCGAGGTTCGCCGTTGCTTCAGAGGCTGAAAGCACGCCTGAACCGGAGAAGACGCCTAATCCTTTGGATATTGTTCCGGATTGGCCTCAGGACAAACCGTTTGGAATTTTGTTTTTAGGTTTAGATCGGAGGCCGGGTGAGCCGGGTGGTCGGACGGACGCCATAGTTCTAGTACGGGTTGATCCTCAAACCCATTCGGCAACGCTTATATCGGTTCCACGCGACATATGCATAGCTAATTGTCGAACGAATGCCCGGCGCATAAATCAGGTCTGGCAGAGTGATGGCCCTGACGTCCTGCTCCAGCAGGTAAGTGATCTTCTTGGTGTGCAGGCGGATTATTGGATAACGATGGATTTCAGTGGATTTCGTCGACTTGTTGACTTTGTTGGGGGAGTCGAAGTAGATGTTCTTAAAGACATCTATGATTCTGGCTATCCCAATGCTACGGACACTGGTTTTGAGCCGTTTAGTCTTAAGGCTGGGACCCAACGCCTTGATGGTGACACGGCGCTTCGTTACATACGTTCTCGTCGAAACATTGGAAATTTCGGTCGGGACGAGCGACAGCGGCAGGTGGTTGTAGCGCTGGCACAACAGGCACTATCGCCACAGAGAATCATTGATTCTCCGAGTTTGGTGCACGAACTAAACAATGCGTTTGAGTCCAATCTTCCGCTGGATGTAGTTCCATCTATGGCCAAGTTGATTCTCTCCATTGGGACAGATCGGATTGTCCAAGGAGGGCTTACCTACAAAGAAGCTCCACCGTTCATTGATGACAAGGGCAAATATGTGCTGCTTCCCAATGTTCCGCTCGTGCACAGTTATGTAGCTGGCAAAATGAGGGAAGTTGAGACGATGTCTCCGCCAGTTGATCGCCCTGTAGTTCCGTCCTAACAGTTTTGAGCCACTACATAGATCTCGGATGGTTCATAGGCCACCTCTAAAAAGCGTCGAAGCAGGCCAGCTATTCGGTCAAGTTCTTGGCGGGTATGCAAAAGACCGTCGGTTGTTTCATGAAGGCTACGTTCAAGGTTTTTGGCGTAGCTTGATGATGCGAGACGTCCGGCCACCCACCGGGAAACGATGCTTTCGTCATCGCGGGACTCTAAACTTTTTGAGACTGAGCTTAAGCTGAGATCGTCCAGATTGACGGGCAACCCGCGTTCAGATTCTGGGTTTACACCCGCCGATTCGGTTGTTAGTCCGGATGTGGTCGTCAAGTATTCGATCAACTCACGGTCATAGGGTCTAACGTGAGTGGGATCACGCCAAAACTCATGTGTGATGGTGGGAAGGCTGCCAGGGTTTGGTGTGGCGATAATCAATCGTCCACCCGGGCGTAATCTGTCGGCCGCAAGGCGGATGAATGCGGACGCATCCCGAATTTCTAAATGTTCTATGACATGAAAAGCAGTAATTGCATCATAAAGGTTTGAGGTGGTCTGAAGATAATCCAGCACGTGGTTTTCATGAATGTTGAGATGGCCGGCAGCAGCAATCATTGAAGGGTCATGATCGACGCCAGTGACTTGATGGTTAGCCTCTGATGCGGCATCCAGAAACTCGCCACGACCACAGCCCACATCGAGCAGATCCCCAGGTTTGGGTAGAAACTGTAGGTACCAAGCGCGCGCGCGCCGAACCATCTCGCTTGTGAAGCCTCTCTGGGCATACCAATCTGCGCCCATGTTCTCTAGTTCTCCTATCATCAAGTTCTGTGATCAGCCGTAGAATGCGATGCGTTGAACTTCGGGTACCTTGATTATGAATGACAAAGTCGAGATTTTCTCGATTGGGACGGAACTCGTGTCCGGATTAGTGCTCGATACCAACTCTCACTGGTTGGCCGGTGAGATTACTCTGGCCGGTGGGGACGTTCGACGGGTGACCGCACTCGCCGATGATTTACGGGCCTTGAAAGAGGAACTTCAAGCGGCTGTTGATCGTGATGCGAGGTTGATCATTACAACCGGTGGTTTAGGTCCGACCCCAGACGATCTAACAGTTGATGCTGTAGCGGCCGTTGCGGGTAGCCGGGTACACACCCCTACGGAGGTTCTTGAGGACTTTGCTCGTCGTCGGGAGATGACCGTTGAAGAGGTCTCGACGCCTCCGCGTATCAAGATGGGGTCTATTCCTGCGTCCTCGACACTGTATTTGAACCCTGTGGGATGGGCGCCGTGTTTTGCGACGGAGGTTAATAAGAGCTTGATTTGGTCGATGCCAGGACCACCGCGAGAGGTCGAGGGGTGTTTTACTCACCACATTCAGCCGGCGATTCAAGATATGTTTTCGGCGCAGACTGCTCGTTTACGTGTTTACGTTGACTCGTTTGAATCGGAAACGTCACCGTTTATGCAGCGTGTGATGAACGAGATTCCTACAGCGTATCTCAAGGCCTATGTGGGACAGTCTCGTGAAAATGGTTTGCCGGTGGACATTGTTGTTCGTTCTGAGGACGGGATTGATCCCAACATTCTTCTGGAAAAGACCCATGCGTTGTTTTGCACAGTGGCTGGTGAAGCTGGAAAGACTGTCACGCTAGAACCGACGGCGCCTCTTCGCGAATAACTGAGGTATACAAATTTGAAATCGAACTGGACTGACCGTGAGGCTACGGGCTTGGACCCGTTGGCGCTGCGCGTCTATTCCTCGCGTCTTCTTGGATCTGAGTCTTCGCTCGTGCTGTATGGGGGTGGAAACACCTCAGTCAAGCATGAAATGGAGGATGAAGCGGGCGGCGTTGTTCGAGTCCTTAGTATTAAGGGCAGTGGAACTGATCTGGCAACGATTGATGTTGGCGGCTTTTCACCGTTGGCCTTGGATCCGCTAGTTCGCCTGCGGACGCGAAGCAGCATGGCCGACGATCTCATGGTTGAACTGGTGGCACGGGCTCTTCTCAACACAGTGGCGCCTCGACCGTCTATTGAAACGCTGTTACACGCGTTTATTCCTCTTGATTGGGTGGATCACAGTCATGCGGATGCAATATTGGCGCTGACGAACCAGCCATCGGGCCAAGCAGTTGTTAGAGATGTGTTTGCTGAGGATGTTGGGATCGTTCCGTATATAAAACCTGGGTTTTTGCTTTCAAAAGCAGCAGCAGATGTGTATGACAATGATCCATCTGTGGTCGGCCTAATTTTGGAAAATCATGGATTAGTCACTTTTGGAGAATCCGCACGAGAGTCATATGAGCGCCATATTGAATTGGTGTCCCGGGCGGAAAACTCTATCCGAAAAGTCTGGAAGACGCCGCCTGCTGGTCGCCAACGGACTTCAAGGGTGGCGGCTGGTCTCGCGACACGATTGCGTGGCCAGTTAAGCATCAGGAATAGAATGATCTTGAGGTTTGACGGGGCCTCACGGGTTCGCCAGTTTGTCGACCGGGATGATGTGGATGAAATTTCCCAAAAGGGTCCAGTAACTCCGGATCATATTTTGCGAACAAAGCAATTACCCATGGTTCTACATGGTTCCGAGACCGTCGATATTGTTCGTGAAATTAACAATTACGAAGATCAATATCGTGGCTATGTTGCTCGATGTGGCGGAGATGCCTCGTCGTTTATGCATGACCCATGTCCGAGAGTCATCTTGGCGCCGGGAATCGGTATGTTTAGTACGGGCCGGACGGCTAGCGAAGCTGACAAGGTTGGCGAAATTTATCGCCACACGATGGACGTGATTGAAGCGGCTTCAGCGATTGACAGGTACCAGGCGCTTCCGGAGCGAGATTTATACGAAATTGAGTATTGGCCGCTGGAACTCTACAAGCTAATGCATGGTCCAGCAGATCGCGAGCTCGCTGGTCGTGTGGCGGCGGTTACTGGCGCGGCCAGCGGTATTGGTAAGTCGGTTGCCAGAAGGTTGGCGGCTGAGGGAGCTCACGTGTTCGTCACGGATATTGATGTTGTTCGTGCTGAGCAGGTTGCGGAAGGTATTCGGAACGATGGCGGGGTGGCTGAATCGATGGGCTTGGATGTTACTGACCAAAAGTCGATTTCAGCTGCTTTTAGAAAGATGGTGCTTGGAACAGGTGGTTTAGACATCGTTGTTTCCAATGCAGGAAGAGCTGAAGCCTCTGCGATCCACAAACTGACGTTGGCGGCGTGGAATCGTAGTTTCGATATAAATGCCACTGGCCATTTCCTGGTCCTTAGCGAAGCGGTTCGATGGCTTCGCAACCAAGATCTTGGAGGAAATCTCGTGCTTGTTTGCACTAAGAACACTTTTGATCCTGGCAGAGATTTTGGAGCTTATAGTGCTGCGAAGGCAGCCGAGTTACAACTTGGCCGCGTGCTTGCCATCGAGAATGGTGAGCATAATATCAGGGTCAATATGGTTAATCCGGACGCGGTATTTGAAGAATCCAAGCTATGGAGCAAGAAGATTAGGGAAGGTCGAGCTGCCGCTCATGGCGTCCCAATAGGCAAGTTGGAAAATTACTATAAAGATCGCAACTTGCTGAGGACGAAAATTACAGGCACAGAAGTTGCCGAGGCCGTATTGTTTTTGGCAAGTGATCGATCAGCGGCAACTACTGGCGCGGTTATTCCGGTTGATGGCGGTGTTACCGGTGCATTTCCCCGATGATTCACTTCGCTACGGCAACATGTTTCCGGAAACCAAGAGTTCACCGTTTGTAACAACAAGCGACTCGATCGAAAGCGAGACTCGAGGAAGCCCGGCGTCAAATGTGCGGTCTGCAAGTGCTAATAATGCTGTCCGAACAAATCCTGGTGCGAATAATTCGCCCACTTGTAGCCCCGTCAATTCTGCTGTTCGCTGGCTTTCCTCGGCGGATATTGCTAGCTCAAGTCTAAACGGGAAGTTCAGGTTGATTGATTGCAAGATTCCCGTTAGAGCACATGTGCCGGGTATGAATTCTATTTGTAGATTATCTATCGATCCGAACCAATGGTCCTGCTTGCCCCAATCTCGGATAAGTGAGGTCATTTCTTCTTCGGTGAAGGAAATTTGGGCTGGAAGTTTCTTGCCGCTCAATCTGGCTTGTTCTGATTGAGCTTCAAATGCTTGGAGCTTGGCCTGAGCCCGCTGATGTGTTGTCGGGTTGATAGCGACAACATTGTTTTCCGTGTGGTCAGGGTGATTTCGTGTAGTGAAGACGCCAAGAAATATGACTAAACCCACTACAGCTAGGACTATCCACATGGTAAACACAAGGAAATGGCGCATTTCTTAGCGATCACTATTCCTGTGACGGTCTATTGGGGGCACTGGACTCACGATCTCAGGCTTCGTTATATATTGGAGGTTAATGTTTTCGCGATGTATTTTTTCTATGCTGGGCCTCGAAAGGCTACAGCCATAAGCGTTCGACTCGCTCATATGCTAGCGTTCGGCCGCTTGAGATTTACTGGTTAGGAGAGACAATCCTGCGAGATTCGTCTTCCCAACATATACGGAAAGCAATTGTTCCCGTCGCCGGAGCGGGGACTCGTCTATTTCCGGCTACGAAGTCGCAGCCCAAGGAAATGCTTCCGGTTGGTCGTAAGCCAGTTGTGCAGTACGTGGTTGAAGAACTCCTTGCCGCGGGTATTGAGCAGATCCTTTTTATCACCGGAAGGAAAAAAGCGGCAATCGAAGATCACTTTGACGATGACGTTGAGCTTAGGCCTTTTCTAGATGGTGCAAGAACTGGTGCAATAAAGGATCGGGGCCTTGCTGATGGGGCACCACGAATTTTTTACACGCGACAGGGGACCCCGACCGGGGTTGCAGACGCCGTTAGGCTTGGACGAGATTTTGCCGCTGGGGAATCGATAGTTGTCGCCTTTGGCGACACAATATTGCACGGTGGCAACATTGTTGGTCGATTGATCCAATCGCATATAACGAGTCAAGCCTCGTGCACGCTTGCTGTGGAAGAGGTGCCTCGTGATGACGTGTTCCGCTACGGGGTAGTGGGTGTGCAGCAACGTGGGGATTTGTTGTATGCGACCGGTCTTGTTGAAAAACCCAACCCAGAAGATTCGCCAAGTAATCTTGCCATCGTGCCTCGCTATGTTTTCTCGCCATCAATTTTCGACACCATAGATGCAACTCCACGAGGAAAAAATGGGGAGCGATGGTTAACAGATGCTATTGCGATCTTAGTAGGTAAAAAAGCTCATGTTCGGGTAGTTCCTCTTAAGGAGCCGGAAAAACGGTATGACATAGGCAACTTTGAGTCCTATTACCGAGCATTTGTTGATTTTGCGCTTTCCGATCACGAATACGGGGATGCTGTAAGTAGGCACATCCGTTGTCTCGATGATTCAGAGTGACCGACTTTAGGCCGATTATCGCGTCAGCTCCAGGTCGTGCCGGATTGCTCGGAAATCCAAGTGATATGTACGGCGGAAGCGTGATTTCTATGGCTATTGACCGTCGGGCCTTCGTATCAATCGAGCCTGCTGCTTCGCTTCGTTTGTGTGCTGAGGATGCAGGTCTTGAACTAGGGATTGAGTCGGCTTCCGATCTCGAGTTAATTCATCCACCGTCTAGCGCTATGGCTGAATTGATGGAACCAAGCCAACTGCTAGCAGCCCGACATGCGACATATCTGAATGTGCTCAAGGCGGTTGTGGTAGCTCAAGAGATGCAGACGGCTTCGGTAGAAATCCGTTGTTGGAGCCATATCCCTCCTAACGCTGGCTTGTCGAGTAGTAGTGCTTTGCTGGTTGCTGCGTTAAGAGCGACTGATGTTTGGCTGGGTCGTAAATATCGCTTACATGAATTTGCTGAGCGAGCACGGGAGATCGAATTTTCTCGTATGAAAATCATATGTGGTTTTCAAGACTTTTATGCCGCTGCTCACGGTGGTCTTTCCTACTTGGATTTTCGAGGCAAGGCTCAATGGCGGGGATCTGACATAGATCCATTTGCTACGGTGGAGTCCTTGGTTACGGAGTCTGATTCGATCCCGTTGGTTCTTGCACATACTGGAAGACAACGTGATTCTGGTGAAACTCACCGTCCTCTTCGGGACCGATGGTTGGAAGGTGATCCAGCAGTTCGTGCTGCGATGCGAAGACTTGCGGAGATCGCCCGCCACTCAAAACGGTATGTGCTTTCGGGTGATTGGCTCGCGGTTGCCGAACAAATGAATGAGGCTCACACTCATATCGTGAGCGTGGGTGGGTCTGGACCAGAAAACGAGTCATTGATCGAACTCGCGATTCGATTAGGAGCTCGTGGCGCGAAGCTGGCTGGGGCCGGAAAAGGTGGAACGATCATAGCCATACATGAGGATCCCCAGTTCTTTGTGAAGCAGTTATCTGCGAATGACGTTGAATCGGCGTTCGCTGTTGACCATGTAGTCCCAGGTGTTGCTCTTCATAGGACGGACTGCGTTGGGAGTTTCGGAGATACGTAAAGAAGGTAGGGCTACGTTATTGTGAGAAGTGTCTTGGCGATCGGTTTGGATCTCGGTACAACGGGCGCTCGGGCGGTGCTAACAGATGGTCTGGGTCAGACACTTGCGGTACACGAGTCTTCTTACGGACTGTTGACGCCTCGGCCGGGATGGGCGGAGCAAGCACCAGAAGACTGGGAGAGGGCAGCTTTTGAAGCTCTGGGCACCGTAGCAGCACATGCTGACGACCCGGCTGATATTTGTGCCATTGGCCTAACAGGACAGATGCATGGATTGGTTCTTCTTGATCAGCGCTTGCATCCGCTACGGAGGGCGATTATTTGGTGTGATTTACGCACGATGGATCAGCGACGGTTCTTAGAACAGCGTGTTGGGGCAGCAAAGTTCATCGAACATACTGGAAATCTTCCGCTTGAGGGATTTCAAGCGCCAAAGCTCGAGTGGATTCGAGAGCATGAACCAGAGTTGTTTGATCGAATAGCCCATGTCTTGTTGCCAAAAGATTTTATTCGTCTTCGATTGACCAACGAGTTGTGGACTGATGTTACAGATGCAAGTGGAACTGGCTATTTTGATCCTAGAACTCGTGAATGGTCCAAACCGATGATCGATTCGCTCGAAATTGATCATGGGTGGCTACCTGGAGTGTGTGAGTCCACCGCCATAGCCGGACGACTCACCCAGTCTGCCGGCGATCGCCTAGGACTTCCGGCTGGAATACCTATTGCTGGGGGTGCAGGAGATCAGCCTGCTGGTGGCGTAGCGGCACGGATCGTTAACGACGGCGATACCGTGATTACTATCGGAACATCCGGAGTGGTTTTTGTCGCGACTAACGCATATGCCGCGTCAAACGACGGAACGGTTCAGGCTGGCGCTCACGCAATCCCCAAGACGTGGCAACTTATGGGGGTTACACAGGCGGCCGGTCTCTCACTCCGATGGCTTCGAGACACGTTTTCTCCAGCAACGAGTTATTTGGAGCTTGTTGAGGAAGCTCAATCTGTTCCTGCAGGGAGTCGAGGCTTGTTGTGGTTGCCGTATTTACAAGGGGAGCGAACCCCATATTTGGATGCTAATGCTAGGGCAGCCCTGGTTGGGTTAACTGCTGCTCACAATAGAGCAGATGTAGTGAGGGCTGTGCTTGAGGGTGTCGCGTTCAGTCTTTGTGACGCTCTCGAAGCAATACAAAAAACTGGTGCGTCAACGTGTTCATTCAAATTGGCGGGAGGTGGTGCTCGAAGTTCGTTATGGTGTCGAGTTATCGCATCCGTGCTCGACGCTTCGGTAATGGTGGAACCGGAGGGGCGTGGGCCCGCATTTGGTGCTGCATTGCTTGGCTCGGTCGCAGCAGGTGAGTTCGATTCGGTGTTACAAGCGTGTGAAGAGATGAAGATCCCGGCAGATGTCGTAGATCCAAATACCTCGTGGGTTCAGGTTATGGCGACCACGCTGTCTCGATATCGGGATCTTTATCCAGCGTTACTTGCGACGAACCGTGAAGCGGCGGCATCGCAGATAGACGCTTGATATCACGTTTTATGGTTAGGCCGTTGCTATATTCAGAGCAAGATGTTTCAGGAGACTGCATTACTCAGCCCTTATTTTTATGTCTATTGACCGATCTAATTCGTCCTCACTACAGAATTTTATGGAAAGCCATCGACTTCTTTTCGATGGTGCAATGGGAACCACCATCAATGAGTTTCCGGATCGGGATTGGGAAGCTCCGGAGGAAGTAACTTTTCGTTATCCCGATCGAATGACTGACATCTATCGTGCGTATGTTGAGGCGGGTGCGCATGTTTTGACCACCAACACTTTCGGTGGAAACCTTATAAGGCTTAGCAGGGCGGGTTTGACTGATCAGGTAGAGGAGATAAATCGAGGTGCTGCCGAGCAAGCACGAGCTGCGGCTGGAGACAGGGCTTGGGTAGCAGGGGACATGGGGCAAAGCGGAGATTTCCTCGAGCCGCTTGGAGATATTTCACGGTCCACAATGTTGGATGCTTTTCGTGTTCAAGCTGAGTATTTAGCAGAGGGTGGAGCGGATTTGCTGCTTTGCGAGACATTTAGTGATCTCAGCGAGATCCAGATTGCGATTGAGGCCGCGCAGTCAACAGGTCTACCTGTTTTCGCGACCATGACGTACGACATTAATCTTCACACGATGATGGGGGTTTCTCCGATCGATGGCATGCGTGCTTGCGAGGAAGCTGGTGCTGACGTTGTTGGATGTAATTGTGGTAATGGCCCCGAAGAAATGACGAAAGTTCTTGAGCAAATGATTGAGGCTGGACCAAAAAAACCGTTAATGGCGCAATCAAACGCTGGTGTTCCAGAGTTGGTGGATGGAAAGGTGTGTTATTTGTATCCACCTGAAAAGATGGTGGAATTTGCTAGGAATTGGTTAGGTCGAGGCGTGTCAGTGATTGGTTCATGTTGTGGAAGTACCACCAACACGACCCGACTATTGAGGCAGGTGGTTGACGACTTTCCGGATTCGCCATGATTTTGAGAACTTCAGCTGATGAGAAAGTGTGTATGGAGTCTTGGGCGATGGACGCGTTGTTTTTCAAGAAGAGCATTAAAGGTAATGTCGAATGACCGCTAGTTATGTCTGACGTATTTAGACATGCTTGGTGGGCGTTTGCTCAGGTCTATTACGATCTCAGGGCTCTTGCTATTCGAGGTAACTTGTGGTGGTTCGTGACTGTTTTCCCATTATTTCCGATTGTTGGTATTCCTTTGGCTTCGGCGCTCCAGCAGGCGATGGTTGGAATTGACGGTCCAGTTACAGGCATCGTTTTTTTCATTTTTATCGTTGCTGGGACCGGGATAGGCGGTGCATTAGCAGGGCCTGGTACGGCAGGTTTGTTTTATGTTGCTCAACTTCACGTAGATGGTGAGGACGTAGCAGCACGAGATTTTTGGATCGGATTTCGAAGCCGATTTTTTCGCGCATGGCTTCTTTTTGTAGTGGATATTTACTTGCTGTATGGGTTAGTTGTGGGATTTATTTTTTATACTGGAACTGGCGAGGTCTTTATTCAAGCGCTTGGCATTCTGTCGCTGTATTTCATAGCGCTCTGGGTAGCTGCACAGGCGTACCTATACCCGCTAGCATTGCGATACGAAATGTCCATATATCACGTGTTTCGGAATGCAGCGGTTTTGGCACTCAGTGCTCCAGCCTCGTCACTTGCTTTTTGTGTGATCGTGGCCATGAGCTTGATTGTGAGCATGCTTCTCGTCTTTCCGATGATGGTCGTGGTGGCTGTGATGTTGGCGCTGGTTTCGATTCGAATGACCGATGAACGTCTTATAGATTTTGGCCTGCGAGAGAACTGATGCTGGTTTTAGACATAAACAGAAAAAACGGTAAATAAGGAGAGCAATGATGGCTGACGTGATGCTTCGCGATGTTCGAGCTGTTTTTAAGGAGGACAGTGATCCAGCGGCTGTAATTTTTGGTCAAACAGCGCCCAAGGAAGAAGAATCGGATCTTGTGGGCCAGGCAAACTATCGAGATGGTCAGGTATATGCGATAGACGGGGTTGATCTTGACATTAAGGACGGAGAGTCAATTGCGATTCTCGGCCCATCGGGTTGTGGAAAATCAACCATGCTCCGGGTGATTGCCGGTTTGATCATGCTAGAGACGCCAAACAGCGGGACGATTCAATATGGCGAGGAAAATTGGACGGAGCTCAATGCTAAGGATCGTCGTGTAGGAATTGTGTTTCAAAATTACGCGCTCTATCCGCATATGCACAGTAAGAAGAATCTAGGATTTTTCTTCAAGATGCATAAGCGCGAAGAGGAAGTTGACGAACGCGTCGAAATTGTTTCAAAGATGATGGGCGTGGGCTTCGATCAACTGCTTGATCGTCGTCCCAAGGCTTTATCAGGTGGACAGCAACAAAGAGTTGCCATTGCCCGATGCATTGTTCGTGATCCAACGGTGTTTTTGTTTGATGAGCCACTATCTAATCTGGACGCGAAATTGCGTACCCGGACTAGGGTCGAGATAAAGCGACTACTACGGCGTTTCAAAATAACAACGGTGTATGTCACGCATGATCAAACTGAGGCTCAGGCAATGGGTGACCGGATTGCAGTCATGCAGGCTGGAAAGATTCAACAACTTGGTACCTATCGGGAAATCTATGATGATCCGGTAAACATGTTTGTTGCTAGTTTCGTCGGTGCGCCCCCTATGAACCTTATTCCGGGAAAGGCGGAGAACGGAGGTGTTCGTCTCGATGGTCAATTTGTGGATCTTCGAAACGACGCGCTGGGCGGGGTTGAAGGACAGGATGTCCACTTGGGGATTCGCCCCGAGTCAGTGCTTCTTTCGCCACATCAGGTTGAAGGCTCGATGCCGGTCCAGGTCTATTGGGTGGAAAACCACTTCTCTGAACAGCGCAAGGAAGTCACTTTGGACTTCGGAGGCACTCGAGTCATCTGTAAGAGACCCCTTGAGGAAGAGTGGGATCGAAACACTACGGCATACGCAACAATTCCTGTTGAGGAGAGCTATGTTTTTGGCTCTGATGAACGTCGTATCGTCTAGCCCAGTGTGATACAGCTGATCAGATTATCCATGCAAGAATTCTTGCTAATTGGCGCTAGCTTGATGTTTCCGGACTAGATGCCCGAAAAATTGGATGGTGCCGTCAATAAGAGCATCTGGTGATAGAATCACTATCGTTACTAGAAGTGGTAGTGAGCGGACAGTAGCCTGCCGTTCATAAGAGATTCCCGAGGAGGGAAGCGGTCCAAGCGTCCTGAGGAGGCAATAAGATGCGCAGCGACTTTATTCTGGCGCTGCGTCAGCTCGCCGATGAAAAGGGCATTCAGATTGATGCGGTTATGGACGCGCTCCGCACAGCGGTCGCTTCAGCGTTTGAGGATTTCAACACAGAATATGAGGATATTGATGTTGAAATTGATCCTGAGACCGGCGATTCCACGGTTTACGCCAATAAGACGGTGGTTGCAGACGTGTCCGACGAGATAAGAGAAATTTCAGTCAGCGACGCCCAGACCTACGACGAAGACGTAAAGATCGGAGAGATTTTTCAGATTGACATAACGCCCCCTAACTTCGGCCGAATTGCTACTCAGAAAGCGCGGCAGGCGATGCAGCAGGCGCTTCGGGATGCCGAGCGTCAAGAGATTTACAGTCAATTCATTGAACATGAAGGAGCGTTACTGGTCGGTCGGGTTACACGGGTTGAAAGACACGGGGTGTTCGTTGATCTGGGTCGTGGTGAAGCGATCATGTTGCCGGGCGATCAAGTGCCCGGTGAGTTCTATCGCGCTGGTCAACGTATGCGTGTTCTATTGATAGAAGTCGCGGAGGCTGGTCGTGGTTCGCAACTACGAGTGTCTCGATCGCATTCCGATTTTGTACGTTGCTTGTTTGAGCGGGAAGTTCCTGAGATTCAGAGCGGTATTGTGGGTATTGAAGGTATTGCTCGTGATCCTGGGATTCGAACCAAGATTGCTGTACGTTCAAGCCAAGAGGGCTTGGATCCTGTTGGGTCGGCTGTTGGAATGAGAGGTAGCCGTATACAAAATGTGTTGCGGGAGCTGGGAGAGGAAAAAGTAGAGATAATTCTTTTTGACGAAGAAGCACGTGTGTATGTTGGAAATGCACTTAGTCCAGCTCGCGTCCAGAATGTGCACATCGATTTGGAACAGCGTGTAGCCGATGTTTTTGTGCCCACGGATATGGTTTCGTTGGCTATTGGCAAAGAAGGGCAAAACTCTCGTTTGGCTGCGAGACTTACGGGGTTCAAGATCAACATACGTGATGCGGCGGAGCCTCTTGAGGCACGGGACGTTGCCGCGCCGGAAGATGTGTCCCTAGCTGATGTGTCTGAAGGTGCTGAAGAGGTAGGTGATGTGGACAAGTCGGATTCGGATCAATCTTCGTTTTCGGCCGATGAAACGATTCAGACTGACAGCGGTACGGATGGTACAAATGAAAAAACCGTTTCGGTTGAGACGGGCGAAAATACTACTCGCAAACCAGCCGGATCTGAGGACTGATCATCGCCCAACACGAGCCAATGCGTACATGTGTAGTTACACGTGCCAAACGTACAAAACGTGAACTAATCCGGATTGTTCGGACTCCTAGTGGAGACGTTCAATGTGACCCTTCAGGTCGACTTGACGGGCGCGGTGCTTACATCACCCTTGATGACACAAGTGTGCGAATGGCGCTTGCACAAGGCATCCTTGATAAACATCTTCAATCTCCGATTGATGACGAAATGGCTAAAGACTTGATTAGGCAGGTAATGTCCGAAGTTAGACGGCGTCGAGTAACAGAAGACGGTGACGTCTAGGATGGCAAGGCGTCGTCGACCTCGTCGTCGTCCTCCGGAGAGATCCGCGCAGTCAAAGCGTGTTAAACCGAAGGCTGATGTTTCGGAAGAAGTGGAAAGTCAGGTAATTGAACCCGAGGCAATTGAGCTTCGACCTGTCGCTATTCCAGACACTGCCTCGATTGGGGAGATTGCTGAACGGTCTGGTGTTCCTCCTACGGACATCATCATGGAACTTTTAAATCGGGGTGTTCTGACGACGATCAATGCGGCGATAGATAGGGATACAGCTCGTGCGGTGATGGCGAATCTAGGCGTCGAAGTTCTTGAATTAAAAGATGTTACGGATGAAAAGTCGGTTGGTTCCGTTGATCCTCAACAAGAAGAGTCATTGGATGTCTCTGATGCGGATCCTGACTCTACGGACGATCCAGCGGAATTAAAGACTGGTGAACTTCGGCCACCAGTTGTGACCGTAATGGGTCACGTAGACCATGGCAAGACGACACTGCTCGATGCTATTCGAAAGACCAATGTGGTTGATAGCGAGTTTGGAGGGATCACTCAACACATTGGTGCGTATCAAGTGGCTGTGAAAGGACAGCCAATTACATTCATTGATACACCCGGCCACGAAGCTTTCACTGCCATGCGAGCTCGCGGAGCCCAAGTTACAGACGTTGCAATTATTGTTGTTGCGGCTGACGACGGGGTAATGCCACAGACGGTAGAGGCAATAGGCCATGCTAAAGCTGCTGGGGTTCCCATTATTGTGGCTGTAAATAAAATTGATTTGGAAGGTTCAAATCCAGATCGAGTGCTACAGCAGCTCACGGAACACGAGATTGTTGTTGAAAAATTTGGTGGTGATGTTGTTGCGGTTCCGCTATCAGCCCTTCAAGGGGAAGGTATTGAGGATTTACTTGAATATGTTCAGCTGACAGCTGAACTAGAAGATTTGAGAGCGCCTGTCGATGGACCGTCAGAAGGCATCATTATCGAAACCCGACTTGATCGTAGCCAGGGAGCAGTTGCGACAGTTTTGCCGCAGCGAGGCACGCTTAAGGTTGGTGATTCAGTATCCACCGGCGCAATTTCCGGCCGGGTTCGAGCTTTATTTGATGATACCGGTGGCCGAATAAAGTCGGCCGGTCCGGCTACACCTGTAGCGGTTGTTGGGCTTGAATCGATGCCAAATGTTGGTGATTCCTTAAAGGCTGTCAAAGCTGATCGTAAGAAGCGACGTCGGAAGGAGCTAGTGACTAAGGGAAGCGGTGATCAAGCTATGCGGCTTAGTCTTGAGTCTCTCGCGGCCCAAATGACTGCTGGTCGATTACAGCAGATTAATCTCGTTGTGAAAGCTGATACGGCTGGATCTGTGGATGCGGTCGTCAGTTCGATTAATCAACTTGGGGATGACCGGGCCCGTGCCATGATTGTTTATGAAGGTGTCGGACCGGTAAATGAATCAGATATAAATTTGGCATCGGCCGCAAAGGGCTTGGTTCTGGGATTTAATGTTCGAGCGGATGTGTCTGCGGAAGCAGAGGCAGATCGTCAGAATGTTCAAATCCGTTCTTACCGGACGATCTACGAGCTGATCGACGATGTGGACGCGTCCTTGAAGGGATCGATCAAGCCGGAAGAAGTCGATGTTGTTGATGGCCGTCTTGAAATCAGGGGTGAATTTAGGAGTGAGCGTAATCGGCAGATTGTTGGTGGAATGGTTTTGTCGGGTCGTATGTATACCGGCGCGGATGTACGTATTCTTCGTGCTGACGAGGAAGTTGGAACAGGAAAGATCACTACGTTGAGAAGGTTTGCTGATGAGACAGAGGAGGTTAGGGAAGGTTTTGATTGTGGTCTCGCTATTACGACAACTGTCAATATTCAGCTCGCGGATATTATTGAAGCCCATCACACTGAAGAGCGGCTCCCCTAATCTGGAGGCCAAGTTATTGCTGCGCGCCGCGCGCAACGTATAGAAGCACAAATCGCTCGAGAAATTAGTGATGTACTTGAAAGACGTCTCACTGATCCTTCGATTGGGTTTGTAACTGTTCAACGTGTTGCGATCACACCAGATCTTTCTCGGGCTATAGTGTTTGTTGCCCCTTTGGGGCAGGCCGAGCAGGCTCAAGTCACGCTTCAGAGTCTGCAGAGGGCAGCAGCGTTCGTTCGGCGAGAGCTCAGTCAGCGAATCCGGATGTATCGCATTCCAGAGATTCGATTCCAGCTTGATCCCGATATGGTGACTGAGGAGTCGATTGCACAAAGAGCTTTAGGCAGCAGGGTCACCGAAAACACTGAAGACAATTCTATTGATGTTGATGATTGGCAAGGGTGATTTCAGGTCGCCAGATAAAGGCGGATTCGCGAATATTTTTAAGCCGATCGGTATGCGGTCGACACAGGCGGTTGGAAAGGTTCGACGGTCTACGAACTTTCGTCGTGTAGGGCACTGTGGAACGCTGGATCCCCTTGCGTGGGGAGTGCTTCCGATTGCTTTAGGTCGGGCAACACGTTTGAGTCGTCATGTATTAGGTATGGATAAAACGTATGAGGCGGTCATGCTTTGTGGTGTAAGCACGGCATCTGATGATCTTGAAACCAACCCAGTATCGATGGTTGAATTGGCTCCGGATGTGCAATCGGTGGTCGATGTTTTGCCTCTTTTCACAGGGAACATCGAACAGGTTCCGCCTGATTATTCCGCTATTCAAGTTGGTGGTGTTCGCGCGTATCGTGTGGCCCGCAAGGGTGGTCAAGTAGCGTTACGTTCACGGTGGGTCAGGGTGGATCAACTTAAATTAACAGCGGCTGCGCGAGTACCGATCTCTGTAACTGGTGAGAAATTGCAGATTGGGAACAGCTTTGATTCAATCGATGCCTTGCTTGTTGGTTTGAAAATCAAGTGCTCCTCGGGTACGTACGTTCGAGCGCTTGTTAGAGATATAGGATCGCGCCTGGGCTGCGGAGCAACGCTGTTTGGCTTGGTACGCACTGGTGTCGGTCCATTCACGCTAAGTAACGCAACCGAAATATGGCAATTGGATATTGCTGCGCGTGAGAATTATCTCGAAACTCTTCTCTATCCTCCCGATGTCGCTGTTGAACATTTGCCGGCCACTATGGTTGGCACTGAAGTCGGAACCCATCTCCAGAACGGGAGAAGGTGTATGCAGAGGCAACGTTCGTTGACTGGGATACATCGTTTATATGATTCGGATGGTCAATTTCTGGCGTTGGCGTCGGGAGAAAATGGCGACTGGAAACCCGAGTTGGTTTGGCAATCTTCCGAATGAGTGACTACAACCGCGAAGGCGATGTTCGTATTACACGAGACGTTGAAGAGTTCAGACCGTTGGGTGAGTCTGTGCTGACGATTGGTCGGTTTGATGGGGTGCATCTGGGTCACGTCGGCCTGGTTCGAGCTGTGATTCGAGCCGCGGCTGTTGATCACATAGAACGCTCAATTGTTGTAGTGCTCTGGCCTCCGCCAGAATGGGTTCTCAGGCCTGCAGAATCCAGAGCCCTATTAACCACTTTGGAGGATCGTCTAAACCTCTTGAGTGAGCTAGGCGTGAGTGAGGTTGTGGTTTTGCCGTTTGACAAGGAACTATCTGAGCAGGATCCCGAAGAATTTGTCCGTTTTCTCAAGAAAAGATTCTTGATGCGAAAGTTTGTGACTGGTCCCAATGCTGCGATTGGTCGTAACCGGTCGGGCACAACGTCAGCCCTCACACGAATAGCGGAGCGTGTTGGTTTTGACCATGTGACAGTGCCGCCAAGGGGTATGGCTGGAGATATTTCCAGTAGTCGTGCTCGCCAGGCGTTGGAAAACGGAGATATTGTCTCAGTCACAGACATTCTTGGACGCCCTCATAGTCTTGAAGGTCCTGTTGTACATGGTGATGCTCGTGGTAGGTGTCTTGGATTTCCGACTGCGAATCTTGAACTCCCCGAATGGATGGTTCTGCCACTTGATGGTGTTTATGCGGCTTCCGCGGTTGTTCAAGGCGACAGGCTGGTATATCGAGCGTTGGTAAGCGTAGGAATACGACCGACGTTTGGATCCGGCGATCGAATTTTTGAAGTCAATCTTCTCGATTTCGACAAGGACATTTACGGCAGGCGTCTGAGGGTATTTCTCCAAAAGCGTATTCGCAGGCAGGAGAGTTTTGAGGAAACGGAAGATCTAGTGGCTGCTATGCGTGGAGATGAGGAGTTTGTGCGTAGCATGCAGCCGGTAAGGGAATCCGATCTTTTACCCTTTGCGTCTTGAGCATTCTGTTCATCACGTTGAGATTAATAGTATTGACGTCTAAGGTGTGACATCCGAATTCAAATTAGCCAGGACCTATCGGCTCAGGGCTGTATTTTCTGTTGAAGACTTGTTTTAACGAACAGAACATCGATGCTGCAAAGCAACCGAACGATGAAAAACCGAGGGGGCTTTACGCGAACCAGTGTCTCGATTTCTGGTGGTATCAAGGATCGGAACATGATGAAGCCAATCAACGTTTTTTGTGATCTTTCGGATTCTGAAACAAATGACATTCTCAATCAGATGTCCACGTCGACCATCGAGTCTGGAACGATAATTTATCGATCCCAAGAGGTCGCTAACGATCTGTTGTTTCTCAGGGCTGGAGAAGTCGAGATTTATCAGACATCCCAAGATGGAAAAAGATATGTGCTAGCCACGGTTTCCGACGGAACTTTTTTCGGGGAAATGGCGATTGTCGGACGCTCAGTAAACACGGCGTATGCGGTGGCAGTGGAACAGTCGATCCTAAGCAGGATGAGTAGATCTAGCGTAGAGCAGATGGTCGCCAAATATCCTCTTGTGGGGCTTCGGATAATGGAGGCGCTTGCCCATCGGCTGAATGAGGCAGAATCCCAACTGGAAACTCTTGCGCTTAAATCGCTTTCGTCGCGGTTAGCTAGTCTCATATTGGATCTAGGGCGAGAACAGAACCTGTTAATTGTTGGGCTGACTCACAAAGATCTAGCTGAGCGTGTTGGCACGTCGCGCGAGACAGCGACTCAGATACTGAATGAATTAAAGGCGGAGGGCTTTATTGATACTGGCCGCAAGCGGATCCAGGTGCTGGACGTGAAAGGTTTGCAGAGCATCGCGGATGCTTACTAGGACCTTGTTGTTGAAGCCAAAGCACGTTGCAGTGCGAACCGGATATTGTTGTGGACGGGGTGACATTGGTTCCTAAGACGCGCATTATTGTCGGGCTTGGTTTTTGTGCCGGAAATAGGTAATTGGTGTTTGTAAATAGACCATCAGTGACGTCTGGACAGGGGATGGTTGCTGCGGCTCACCCTCTTGCTGCGGCGGCAGGAGCTCGTGTGCTGGGTCAGGGCGGAAATGCTTTCGATGCAGCTGTGGCCACGGCTGCTGCTCTTGATGTTGTCGAACCATATATGTCCGGATTGGCTGGCATGGGTGTTGCTACGCTTTATGTGTCGAAGGAACAACGTGTCCGAACCTTGGATTTTATTCCTGCGGTTCCCGCTCGATTCGATCCTGGTGTTCGATGTGACACGGATCTGGTCGCCGGTGCTCACAGTGTTGGACCACCTGGAAATCTTGCCGGCTGGTTGACACTGCTTGACACCTACGGTTCTTGGCCTCGAGACAAGGTTTTTGCTGACGCCATTGATTTGGCTCGTAACGGATTCCCAACGACCGAACGCAATGCCGCGATGATTAGCAGCAAGGCTCAGTCGGAGACTGTTCAGGATTTTGTTGGCTGGTCGGAGATATTTTTAGATGCTGGTGAGGTTCCTGGACCCGGGTGGGTTTTGCGACAACCTGATCTGGCGCGGACATATGAGGCAATTAGTCGGGACGGAGCCAAGTATCTGTATGAAGGGGTTCTTGGCGCTGCGCTTGTTAAGGAGATTCAGGATCTGGGTGGCGCACTTTCTTTAGATGATCTGGCATCAGTCGAAGCCCGATGGGTCGAGCCTATTTCCACAAATTACCGAGGTTTGGAAATCTATACTGTTCCACCGCCTGCTGAGGGTTTTCAAATGTTGCTGGCGGTAGGTCTTCTCGAAAACAGGGATGTGGCTGGGTTTGATCCTAACGGCGCTGACCATCTGGATGCTGTTATTCGTGCAACTCGAATTTCCGCTGTACAACGTCTGCGTTTGGCCAATGCTCCACACCAGATTATCGAAGATGTCCTCAAGGAAGAGTCCCTTGATGGCTTAGGAGATTTGTGGGACGACAGTTCGTCGGTCAATAGTCCTACTGAGAAATATGACTCCTCTCCGTCGATTGCTGGAATGCCAGATCCTCGGCGCGAGCACACCACTTCATTCTCGATCGTGGATGCGAGTGGAAATATGATCTGCCTGACCCAGAGTCTAGGTGGTGCGTTTGGGTCGGGCATTGTAGTTCGTGGATACGGTGTGACGACGAACAATTTTCTTTATTGGGGAGACCTGGATCCTCAAAGTCCCAATCATCTGGCTCCTGGAGCCCCGTTGTCGCTTCCTATTGCACCAACGGTGTCGATGCGAAATGGAATCCCGACACTGGCGCTTGGTACACCGGGTAGTTATGGGATTTGTCAGACGCAAACTCAAGCACTACTTCAGCACGTGGATTTTGGGCTCGATATTCAACGAGCTATTGAGGCGCCTCGGCTTCGGGTCATGGATGGCACCACGGTGCACGTGGAATCCCGTGTGGCGCCATCGGTCATACAGGAACTATGTAACCGTGGTCATCGGGCGCTGGCGACGGATCCATGGACGATGATGGTGGGTGGTATGCAAGGCGTTACTTATGATCCGTATACCGGTGGAATGCAGGGGGGGGCTGATCCCCGGCGAGACGGTTATGCGGTCGGTGTCTCCCTAGTGTCCTAGGGGGTGAAGTCGTCTTCAGGTGCTAGCCGATTGGCAAACTCGGCGAGCAGCGTGGCTGCGGCGTCTGCATCGTCCAATGCCACAACTTCCGAAGGTGTGTGCATATAACGCAGGGGAACACTGACTAAGCCTGTAGCCACACCAGCTCTGGATAATTGAATTGCATTCGCATCGGTTCCAGTGCCACGTGAGGCAGCCTCGAGTTGATAGGGGATGTTCAAGGCTTCTGCTGCCTCGATAAGCTTCTCGACTACTCTTGGATTGAAGTTGGGTCCTCGGGAGATGGTGGGCCCACCACCGAGTTTTACGTCGCCTGCTGTTTGTTTCGTGATGTTGGGATGGTCCGTAGCATGAGTGACGTCTACAGCAATGGCTACGGCTGGATTAATACCGTAAGCACTGGTCTCGGCGCCTCGCAGGCCGATTTCTTCCTGAACTGTCGCTACTGCATGTATAGATGCTTGTAGCTGTTGGGTAGATGCTCGACGCAGACCTTCAGCGACAACCCACGTTCCTATTTTGTTGTCGAGAGCACGCCCGGCTACCACATCAGAACGTAGATCCTGAAGACCTACGTCATACGTGATGGGATCTCCGATGTTTACTAGGGCTTCGGCTTCTTGTTTGTCACTGACAGCGATATCAATCCAAATGTTTTCAATCTTTGCTGGTTTTCCCCGGTCACTAGGGGGGGTGAGGTGTATGGCCTTACGTCCTGTTACTCCAACCACCGGTCCATTTTTGCTGTGAATGACCACTCGACGGCCGGGCACTAGGCCTGCGTCGTGTCCGCCTATCGTGTTGAAGTAGATAAAGCCCTGGTCGTTGATGTAGTTCACTTGGAAGCCAAGCTCATCGCAGTGCCCGGCAAACATAAGCCGAGGATTACCATCGGTATTACGAACGGCGATCATATTTCCATGGACGTCTGAGCGGACATCATCCGCAAAGGACTCTGTATAGGCGTGGTAGACCTGACGAACAGGCTGTTCATACCCAGCGGGGCTAGGTGCTGAGATGAGTGACTCGAGGAAGTCGCGTTGTAGTTTTTCCATAGATGAGTCCTTTCTTGGCGTCCTAACCTGCAGCCTCACGCTGCTGTTCAGCGCTAGCCATGAGCTGTTCTTGAATGTTGCTGGGAACCTCTTCGTAACGAACAAATTCTCGTGTGAACCGTCCTCGTCCTTGCGTTATTGATCGGAGATCTGTCGCATAGCGTTGCACCTCGGCAGCTGGGACTTCTACTTCGACGACGGCAAAGCCTTCGTCATCACACGGTGGCATTCCGAGTACATGACCACGCTTGGAGCTAATATCACCGATGACGTCGCCAGTGTTGGCTTCCGGTATGAAAATGCTTAACTTCATGATGGGTTCTAGAATCACCGGGCTGGCTGTGGGAATTCCTTCCCGATAGGCGAGGCGGGCAGCAAGCCGGAATGATTCGTCGGATGAATCCACCGCGTGGTACTGACCATCAAACAGCGCGGCTTTGAAGTCGACCATCGGGTAGCCAGCGAGCAAGCCCACATCGATGGCTTCGATAAGACCTTTTTCGACGGCGGGGATGTAATTACGGGGAACACGACCTCCAACCACACGGTCTTCAAATTCGAATCCTGAACCTCGCGGAAGCGGGGAAAATTCGATGTGGACATCACCAAATTGGCCTGATCCACCTGACTGGCGCTTATGGCGGCCATGTGCGTTCACGGTTTTCCTAATTGTTTCGCGGTAGGCGACACGAGGAACTTCAGCGTGAAGTCCCACACTAAACTTTCGTTTGGCTCGGTCTAGGCTGATTTGTACATGTGATTCTCCGAGACCAGCAAGGATTGTTTCGGCCGTTTCTTCATCCCGGTAGGATTGTAGGGAAGGGTCTTCTTCAACCAGACGACTAAGTACTGAGCCCATCTTGTCGAGATCCGCGCTTGTTTCCGGTGTGATGGACGCTTCGAACAGCGGTGTAGGTAGATCGAAGGCTTGTGTTGTAACGGTGTGACCTGGATCGGTTAGCGTGTCACCGGTTGCTACGCCCTCCAGTTTGGTAACAAAGGCGATATCTCCCGCTGCCATAGTCCCGGCTGACTCCCCATCTTTTCCAACAGCAAACTGAATATTTGTGAGGCGTTGTGTTTCGCCGGTTCGTTGATTAACAAGCTGAGCCTCACCATCTATTTGTCCGGCAATGAGGCGAAAGATTGACACCTTGCCGACAAACGGGTCAGCAAGTGTCTTAAAGACTTGGACTATCACCGGGCCATCGATTGCAGGGGCGTTGCTATCCATCAAAAGTTTCAATGACTCGGTTGGTGACGGTGTTAAAGCGATAAGGGCCTCGAACGTCTCACGCGTTCCTTTGAGCTCGGTAGCTGCTGAGAAGACGACTGGATATATGCTGCGATCTCTGACGCCCGCGTGAAGTGCCGTGATCATTGCTTCGCGGGAAATATTTTCACCTTCAAGGTAAAGCTCAAGAAGCGCGTCATCTGTTGACGCAATTGCTTCGAGCAATTGTTCCTTCGCGGTTTCTACACTCTCGATGAGTTCTTCAGGGACATCTTCCACGGTAGATTGGCCGTCTTTGAATATTCGTGCTTTGCCATCTAGTAAATCGACTATCCCGCGAAAATCTGGTCCTTCACCTATTGGGACTTGAATCGGGACCACATTCGTGCCAAAGCGTTCGCGAAGGTCGTCCACAACGGCTGTAGTGTCAACGTTCTCACGATCCATGCGACTGAGGATCAATATCAGAGGCCGTTTCAAATTTGAAGCAATACGCCAAACTGTTTCGGTTCCGACTTCGATTCCGGAAGTTGCGTCGATCAGTAGGGCTGCAGCGTCTGTCCCTTGGAGCCCGGAAATCACTTCCCCGACGAAGTCTGCATAACCGGGGGTATCGACGACGTTGAGTTTGCTTCCAGCCCACTCGCAGGCGATAGGGGTTAGATTTATGGACATACCGCGTTCGTGCTCATCTGGGTCATAGTCCGCGACGGTATTGTTTTCCTCGACCCGACCCAGCCGAGATGATTTTCCTGTCAGGAAATACAGTGCTTCCGCTAAAGATGTTTTGCCCGACCCACTGTGGCCGATGAGCGAAACATTCCGGATATTGTTGGTCTCGTATTGGTCCATACGTGCCTCCTCCGCTGCGCGGATGCTCCATGGACTCTTCACGTGAGCGGCGTGAACGCGCATTATAGAGGCAAGGAGCGTGCTGAGGAGGCTGAGCTGCTTACAATCAGCCGAGTGCTTATAAGTTTTCCGCTATAAGATTTAATCGATGCCTGATTCTTCTCGACGGATAGTAATTAAATGTGGAACCCGGTTGGTGACAACCCCAACCGGTCTCAACGACGTATTTATTTCGGATATTGCCCAACAAATTTCTGAAGTTCGTGAAATGGGAACCCAGGTGGCGCTGGTGACATCTGGGGCTGTGGCTGCTGGTCGAACGATTGCGCCTATGTCGGGTGATGCTCTTGTCACTCGGCAGGTTTTAGCGGCGGTTGGTCAGGCTCCCTTGATGACCCAATATGCTGAGAAGTTTGGCAACAAAGGGATCGTGGTTGCGCAGGCTTTGTTGTCGCGGGCTGATTTGGCGCACCGTTCCGGTTACCTGAATGCGCGCAATGCATTAAATGGTCTGCTGGATGCCGATATTCTTCCGGTGGCAAACGAAAATGATGTTGTGGCCACTGAGGAACTTCGATTTGGCGATAACGATGCTCTCTCAGTGTTGATCGCAAAGCTTATTGGTGCTGATCGGTTGTGCATTCTTAGTTCCGTTGGAGGTTTATATACGGGTGATCCAACAACAGATCCACATGCCGAACTGATAAGGGACGCTGGAAAGGTTCCCAGAGAAGATCTCGAACGGATGGCCGGCGATGCTTCAGAAGGCGGATCGGGAGGTATGCGATCAAAACTTCAGGCGGTGTTTGAGGCAATGGCTGACGGCATAGACGTGGTTATTGCTGACGGGAATGAATCAGATGTGATTATTCGACTCGCGCGCGGCGAGTCTTTGGGAACGAGTATTTCGGCACTAGGGCCAATTCGTTCAAGCCGGGCTCGATGGCTTAGTTCGAGTTTGGGGCAACGCGGGGAGATTGTCGTTGATTCTGGCGCTCAACATGCTGTGGTGCACGATGGTCGCAGTCTGCTTCCGGCTGGAATCACCAAAATCCAAGGGGTTTTCGAACGCGGTGATCTCGTCGGTCTTGTGAATCCGCACCAAGAGGTGTTTGCACGTGGCCTCGTAAACTACGATTCGGAAAACTTGGCGAACATCGCAGGCCGGCCTTCTTCGGAAATCTTTTCAACGCTGGGGTTTTCCTATGGCGATGAGGTTGTTCATCGGAATAATCTTGTTGTGATGGATCGTTTGGAAAAAAAAATGGTTAGGAAAGATGAGCGTGGTGAACTCTAGCGATAGGTCTTTGGACTTAGGAGCGATCGGGTCAGCAGCTCGTGATGCCTCTCGAGGTCTGGGACAGCTTTCCACCACGAAGAAGAACGAAGTTTTAGCAGCTATAGCTGCGGCTTTGCGAACTCAAACCGAAACGATTCTGAAGGCCAACGTCCTGGATGTTGAGGCAGCTAAAGCTCAAGACCTGGACCTGGCGGTTATCGACAGGTTGACGTTGAATCGAGAGCGGTTGGATGGTATTGCTGCTGCTGTCGATATGGTGGAAGCGCTCCCTGATCCCGTTGGAGCCGTCGACGATGCTCGACGATTGCCGAATGGATTAGAGATTGGTCGGCGTCGTGTCCCGCTCGGTGTTGTTGCGGTCATATTTGAAGCGCGGCCAAATGTCACGGTCGATATTTCGGCGTTATGTCTCAAGGCTGGAAATGCGGTGATTCTTCGTGGAGGCCGAGAGGCGTTGCAGAGCAACATTGCTTTGGCTAACGTGATCCGTGCGGCTATTGAGGCGGCTGGTGCTCCTTCTGCGTCCGTTCAGCTCATCGATGACCCAGACCGAAGTTTGTTGGAAGAATTGCTTCGTGATCGTACGCATGTCGATGTTGTAGTGCCTCGTGGTGGATCTGGATTGATCGACTTTGTTTCGTCCACGGCGACTGTTCCTGTCATAGAGACTGGATGGGGTGTCTGTCACACCTTTGTGGATGCGGGAGCGGATTTGGCTATGGCAGAACGTATTGTCCTAAACGCCAAAACCAGACGCCCATCGATATGTAATGCGCTCGATACGCTGCTGGTTCACCGTGACGTTGCTGAAGTTTTTCTACCGTCTGTTGGCCGGACGTTAGTGGAGGCTGGTGTGGAGTTACATGCGGATGGGCGGGTTTCCTCGGTGCTTGGTCCTGAGATACCGTCCGTGGTGCTTGGTGACGACGATCTGGATACTGAATGGTTGGCGTTACGGATGTCGGTGGTCGTGGTTGATGACTTTGAGCACGCGCTTGCACATATTCAGGAACATGGAAGTGGTCACTCCGAGGCGATCGTGACGAGCTCCCATCGCCATGCACGTCGATTTGTAAACGAAGTGGATGCGGCCGCGGTGTATGTAAACGCTTCGACTCAATTTACCGATGGGGGAGAGTTTGGCCTCGGAGCTGAAGTTGGGATCAGCACGCAAAAACTTCATGCGCGTGGCCCTATGGGTTTGCGGGAGATGACCACCTACAAGTGGATTGTCCAGGGGGATGGACAGGTACGGCCTGTGTGAACGCCGGAGCGCATGTAATTACGCTGGCTGATATCAAGGCTGACAAGTACGTCTCCACGGTGATAACCCGGGCCAACGAGCATCTGAAGGCCATCGGGTATACAGAGCATGGGCATCGGCACGCGGCATTGGTTTCGAGCATTAGCAGGAATATTTTGCTTCGACTTGGGCATTCAGACAGAGACGCCGAACTGGCCGCGATCGCTGCCTATATGCATGACATCGGGAATATAGTGTCTCGGGATCATCATTGGGTGATTGGCGCGAGTATGGCCTTGTCTCATTTACGTTTCCTTGGCATGGCAGACGATGATGCGCTGACTGTGGCAAATGCGATTGGGAATCATGAAGAGTCATCGGGAGACAGTTCCACCCCGGTAGCTGCTGCGCTGATCATTGCGGACAAATCTGATGTGCATCGCAGTCGTGTTCAAAATCCCAGCGAGGCCGACTTTGATATTCATGATCGAGTGAATCACGCGGTGGAAAAATCGTTTGTTAATGTGGATGCCGAAACTCGGACGATCAGCTTGCAACTCACGATCGATACTTCCAGCTCGAGTGTCATGGAATATTTCGAAATATTTCTTTCACGTATGGTGATGGCCAGGAGCGCGGCAGGATCACTGGGGTGTTCCTTTGAGATCGTTGCAAATGATCAACGGCTCGCATAACGAGGTCGGGGGCATGAGCTTGGTTTGGTCACCGATCATTAGGTGTCTTGGGGTCTCGGTACTCTAGAAACCATCAAAGTGTTTTTCTGTGAGTCTGGGTTAGTAGCTCGAAATCGCGATAAGCGCGACGCCTAGGGCAATGCTGGTTGCTCCGATTAGCCGAGTTGGTCCGCCCTGTTCTCTCAGCACGAAAACTCCGAGCCCGGTTCCGATCACGATGCTTAATTCACGTGCTGCCGATACATATGCGGCTGGGGCCAATCTCAGAGCAAACAGCACGAGACTATATGCGCTGACCCAGAGAACAGCGACAGCTGTGGCTTTTCTCCAGGTTTTCAATTCTCTAGTGGCTTTCCAGTTTCGCTGGTGCGTAAGCAATATCGCTGTGGCCCCAACCGCGGATAGCACAAACATTAAGTAGATGTAGACCAATGGGTGGACGACTTGTACGCCCTGTTTGTCTACCAGCGTGTAGGCTGCAATGAAGACGCCAGTGGCGGTTGCATAACGACCTTCCGGTCGGATTAGTGTGGTTAGTGGGGCACGCCAGGCGGCGAGTGTCATCCGACGGACGGTGATGGTATAGATACCCATGACCACCGCAACTACACCGGCAATACCCATCGGGGTGAGTGATTCCGCGAGGAAACCGATGCTCACGATGAGCACGAGGGTTGGTCCAAGCCCCCGGGCAATGGGATAAGCAAGTGAAAGGTCGGCACGCACGTACGCGATTGCCAGCGTTGAAAAATAGGCTGTGTGCAACACGCCAGTCGCTGCAATCCAAACCCATCCGTTCGCCGGAATGGGGTTCTGACTCAGCAGGACCAGAAACGGAACGAGGAATACAAAACCGGAAGCCACGAGAGCTTGCCAAAAAAACAGGGGACCGCCCCGGCTGTCTTTGGCCAGAAGGTTCCAGGTCGCGTGTAGAAATGCTGAGGCTATGACTAGAACGACGGCAGTGATAGGCACGTGACGTTGAACTCTGCGGCAGGGAGCTAAGACGGTATCACGTGGAAAGGCTAAACCTTTCCTTGGTGCGCCGCCCTGGAGTGCTCACGAGTTTCTTTACTTTACGCTAGGCCTCCCATGGATTCCCTCGTGTATGCAACGGCAGGTCCAGTCGTTTTCCTTCGAGATGACTTCGTTGCGGGCCAACAATGAGGTCAACAGTGGAGGCTGCATCAGTGAGGCTGCTGGCAAAAATTGGCGTTACATTTTCGCTGAGGCAGCGAACTAATTCGGCTCCAATTGACCGGTTGCTTGCAGCGGTGGATTCTGATCCTTTCCATTCGGCCCAGTATGTTGCGGCCGGATCGCTTGAGGGTGGTGTCCAGTCCTCGGGCAGCAGCGGTTCCCAGCTTCCGACTTCTGGTTGAGCAAAGACGCTCCCTTCGGGAAAGACGTGAATTTGTGCATTTGGTTTTGCACGCGTAGTGACGACTGCATTCTGGAAATACAGGTCACATCCCAACCATTCGCCCGAATGATCGCCTGTTCCGACCGGCATTGATTCATACGAACCAATGATCCCGTTTGGAAATGTGTATTCGGCGAACACCCGATCGCCAGCCATCAACCCTGCTCCGTAGACTTGATCTTCCGCGGCATCACTTCGCTTGGCAGGGCTTCCGTTGATCAGGACGGTTCCCCAGCAAGAAATCGGATTGGCATCCGCAAAAAACTGCATCGTGTTCAATTCATGTGTGCCCAGTACGAGTGCATCGACGACACCACATCGATGGTCGCCTTTCCCATGGGCCTTGATCTGGATCAGCGGTCCCCATTCGCCGCTATCTGCCCGACGTTTAACCTCGCGAATTGAAGGGTTTTCACGTCCTCTGTGGGCTACAACGACCTGTGTTCCCGCGGCGTCTGCTGCGGCCACCATTTGATCGGCATGGGCAGGCTGTGCGGCTACTGGCTTTTCGATCACGATACCCCTGACGCCGCTTTGGACGGTGGCTAAGAAGGTCTCGAGGCGAGCCTGGTTGTAGTTGTGAATCGCAATGACTGCTATATCTGGATTTTCGGTAGCCAGCATTTTTTCGTAGTCGCTGTAGCCGGTAGTTGCGCCGCTCTCGGCGATCCATCGGCTTCGGTTATCTTCCGACGGATCTGAGAGGGCCACCAAATCCACGTCGGGATGCTGGTCAAAGGTTTGGTGAAGTCCGTGGGAAGGCCCGTTACGGCTGGATCCGCCAATACCAGTGCTATCGGCGATCACAACTGCTCGAAAATCAGACATGCAACATCAATAGGAGATGGAGAACTACGGATTCTATGATGTACTGGCCAGATGTGCTTACGGGTCGGCCTGGCTAGGTGATTTCCAGCGACTAGAATTGCAGAGTGTTCGATTGCTCGAGAACGGATTGTCTCGATGATTCCCGTCCGCAGCCTTGGTCGATCAGGATTCTCGGTGACGGAGTTAGGGTTGGGAGCCGCGTTTATTGGTGGTCGAGATGATCCTTCGCTTAATGATCTGGAAATGGCAAGTGATCGATTTGATGATCTAGCGATTGCCACCGTACATCGGGCTATCGAACTCGGGATTCGGCATATTGATACCTCGCCGCTTTATGGACCAAGTGAGCGTAGGATTGGTAAAGCTCTTGAGTCTGTCGATACGACTGGTCTGACCATTTCCACGAAGGTCGGCACCCACCCGGAACGTCCTTACAGTTATACGGCGAGCGATCTACGTTGGTCGTTGGAACAAAGTTTTAAGTTGTTGGGGCTAGACCATATTGATCTTGTGCTGATTCACGATCCCCCATCTATGGAGCCGGTACTTCGTGCCGGCGAAGGATTTGATGCGCTGGAGACGATGAGGTCTGAGGGCATGCTGGACTTTATCGGCCTGGGTGTTCGAGATCATAATTTCCATCGGATGGCCATCGAGTTGGACCGGGTTGACATGATTTTGACCTTTGCGGACTACAACGTGGTGCGCCGGCATGCGGCCTCGCTAATTACACAGGCCCATAGCGCCGGTGTAGGTGTATTGCTCGGATCTCCTCAGATGCTTGGTCTTCTTGCGAAAGGAGATCCACTGGCGACTGCTGGTCGTCGGCCTCTGGACTACGCGGCTCAGTTTTCTAGTGGGGATATAGAAGCGGCTGCAGAATGGTCAACATGGTGCCGTGATCGGGACGTCGATTTGCGTCATTTGAATATGCGCTTTGTGCTCCAGAACCATCAGATTGGCGCTGTTCTAACCGGGGCTGCGACACCTGGCGAGATTGAGACCAATGTCTTCGAGGCGTACAAGAAAGTTCCCGATGATGTGTGGGCTGAGGCGATGCTTCGGATTGCGGACCTTGATAAACAGGATGCTTCGGGATAGCGAAACTGTGCGGGGCTTAAACTATCGCCAGATGATGGAATTTCACTCAGCGATAGTACCGAGGGCTCGACTTTCGATAGGCTGCATGCTAACCAGACGAGATAGCTGTTGGAAAAGTAATGCGTCGCATTGTTATTCGTGAAAACGAAGCAGAGGTTTTTGATCGTGGTGGCGGGGTTCAGAGCATTCCACTCATGAGTGGTGCTCGGGGTTCTCAAAATGTCTCGACAGGCATGACGATTATGCAACCTGGCGCTGGGCTACCGTTGCATTTCCACGACACCGAGGAGTGTATTACGTGTGTCGAAGGCATCGCATCGTGCGAGATTGATGGCGAGCAACTGACGATGAAGCCATTCGACCATGTGTGGATTCCAGAAGGCGCCCATCATAGGTTTTGGAACGACGGCTCGGCTCCAATGCGAATTGTGTGGACATATGGGAAGGCCGAGGTGAGTCGTACATTTGTGGCATCGGGACAGACCGTGCGCCACATGTCGTCTGACGATGTAGCCGAACCCCGGTAGACATACTTCCGGTTGCTTAAAACAATCGCTGCTGCACTGTGAGCTTAGATCCTGCGGATCCAGTTTGGCCTTCCTTGGTCAAGTCGCACATCTTACTTCTGTGGATTGCTATTGCCGGCATGCCTATTGCCCGTGCGGCGTTTCCTGGACGGCCGGCTGGCGTCTGGGCCTTATATGGCCCGGCGGTCGGGGTGATCACGAACTTGTTGGTTATGAATCTCGTGTCGTGGATCATTCCCGGCGGAGGCGGAATATGGATTGCGCTGGCCATCACGGCCGGTTTTTCGTTGGTCCTGATGCTTCAATCAGGCCTCTTGTTGGTTCCCAGAATCTCGCTGGTGCGAAACGCCGTTTTGGTCATTCTGATGGCTACCGGGACCTTCTTGTTCCTACTTGCTAATCGTACGCAAACCCTGTTTGTCGATGAGCGTTGGAGGCTTCCTCTTGCAAGTATCTTGGCTGCGGGTTCATTTCCTCCTGTAGCGGCTTTTACTCCAGAAATTGGCATTGGCTATCACTACGGTACCGATTTGCTTGCGGCCAGCCTTATGAATGTTGCCGGTGTGCAGTCATGGACAGCCTTTGCGCTCACGAGCACATTCGTGGTGACGGTGATGACTATCACGGTAGGGGCGATTGCTAGGGATCTGGGGGTGTCACGGTATCTCGCAGTTGGTGTGGCTGTATTTGCTGTTCTTGCAGATCGACTTCTTGTTGTTGGGTTGCCACTAACGATATCGACCCCTGATCTGGATGTTGGTGTACACGGATTGCTTCAGTCGTTTACTCGTGCGGCAGACTCGCATCCAACAGAAAGAGTCGCCACAACGCTTCTCAACGGCCCACAGTTCGCTCTTGCGATTGTTCTGGTCATAGTTGTCGCGGCACTTTTGCGCGGTGAGGGGTCATTCATTGGTTGGGGACTGTTGGCAGCGGCAACTGGTCTCACACCGCTCGCGGAGACCTCGGTGTTTGTTGCCCTGTGGGCAGCGCTGCTGACGAGTATTCCGCTGCGTATGTGGCATCTGCGGGCACCAGACCGATGGAGACTATTAATGGCTCTTACCGTCGGGGGCGTGCTTGCAGTGGTCGCGGGGGGTGCGGTTAGTGACACGTTGTTTGATCGTGGAGGCTCGGCTGGCGTAGTCGACTTCCGATTTCGGGCAATGTCGGAGTTATACACGCTTGTGATCCCAACCGGAAGTTTTCTTTCACTGACGCCCGGGATTTCACTCGTATTGGTGATAGGACTGGTGGGATCGATTTGGGCGCGTTCGTGGACGCTTGCTTTTCTGGCGCTCACGTCGGTCGCATCTTTTTGCTTTTACCAGCTGATCTCGGTTGGTGAGGTAGGCAGCGACGCTCGTTTCTTGGGTACGACTAAGACTCTGGCTTCCATTACTGCCCTGATAGCTATCGGAGTCTTAGCTGCCCGGGGAAGTCGACTATGGGTACGACTCTTCGCGGCTGGTCTGGTGGGTCTTGTGGTGGTGCCTAGCTCAATGCCTCGGGCCATATCAGCATCGCAGCTTGCTATGGAAGGAATTGATCTTGGTTATCCCATGGTTCGTGATCCGATCCATAGGCATCTCAATGCGACTGATATCGCAGGCTCACTAAGGAATGATTGGTGGGTTTACCAGTGGATCAGGGATAACCTTCCACGAGATGCTCGCGTCCTTAGCCGTAATGCGCCAATTCTCGTGGCGGCTACTGGGCGGGTTTCGCCAACGAGTACGAAGGACGTGGCTGTGTATGACAACGTACTCACTCATACTTATCTCGATGCGCTGCAATACCTCGGACGGGAGTCTCTGGAAGCACTCGGTGTGACCCATCTGCATTTCACTTCAGATGTGACCAAGGCAATGCATCCGGAAGGCCTTCAGGCCCTTAACAGGGGTGATCACTTCCGCCTTCTTTATCAAACGATCGACGCAGTCGGAAAGCCACATTACATCTATGAGGTTATGCCGAAGGCTGGAAAACCTTCGGTTTCTCCCAATAGTTATGCGAAATTCCGAAGCCTGGCCACGGACGCTGGATCAGTTCTTCTTACGAATGCGATATCTGAGCCGCAGCGTCTTGTTCTTCTCTTGTCAATGGATAGGAGTGTGGATGTGTATGGCCCATCAACCACATTCTTGGCGCGTAGTTCGGTTCGTCCGGTAATTAAGCCATGGAATGCTGAAGTTGTTCCTTCGATGGTGGTGCTTCCCGAATGGGCTGTTCCAACATCGATCGGCTTGTTCGCCGATGACGCTGTTTGGTCAGGATACGGATTGAAGGCGTACCTGGCAGATCGGCGTTGGTCCGTTGTAAATCGGGCCAATCCAACGGTTCACCGGTTGTCTGGCCAAGAGCCTTGTGTTCTTGGTGCTCAACCCCGCCAACTGCGGGTGCTAGGTGAACCAGGAAGCACGCTTATTATCTCGTCACCGAGTTTGGATGATTCGCTTGTGCGCTTGCGAGGTGCTCCGCAAGTTGTGGAGGTTATAGGCGACGAATGTGTTGATGTTCGTCTAATCGAAAAGGACGGTGTGGTCGCGCCTTTTGTACAGGCGCGTAAGGAAAGGTTCCCTGAATTATCAGACCATGATTCGTCGTCGGGTTTAGGGTTCGATGGTGGGATGGATGGACATGAGGCGGTGATCAATTACTGGTATAGGAATCCTGGGGGCGTGCCGTTTACCGTTGGGACTGAACTGCGTGTATACAAGGCTGATGATGCGGCAATTGGCCCTGCGGTTGACGATCCTATTCAATCAATTGCGTGGTGGCCGGGACCAATAATTCTCTCGGTAGAGACGCAGATGGGCGCAATCCGATTCGACGGACAACAACTCGCTGTTGACGGTGTCGTGTCGAATAGCTCTACAGCTCCTCTTCCCGATGGGCGCTATCTGCTGGCTCTGACCCTGGCTGGTAAACCGGAAACTTCTGATTCTCAAAAGGTCTGGAAGATCATCCCCCTTCTTTTCTTTTCCAACGAGAAAGGACAGGTTCATTACACGCTGTTGTCAGGTGTGATTGGTCTAGATCCCTGAGCTTCCGCTACCGGTTTCATAATGAGCGGGTTTAGAGAATTGTTTGATCATAAATGTAGGGCTTCAAAGGAAGGTCGCTAGTTCTTGCCGTCTAACTTGGTAGATAAGGCCAGCATTGTGTTTGATCTGTTTCTAGGTTCCCGCGTGACCTTGATACGAAGACGTGCGGTTTTGTCAGGGCTTTCGTATTCGATTTCACCGCCTTTGGCGCTGAGTGTTGATCGAGAAATCTCCGTCCATCCGATAGCCGGCATTTCATCCAGGTAGTAGTTCAGAACGTGACCAGCCGTCACGCCCGAGGAGTAGACAACCCGGTCGAGGCGGCCATTTTCTGTGAAGCTTTGGGATTGATCACCTCGCCCACCTTTCATTTCGGGGAGCGCCGGAAGGTCACGTGCGAGATTAGGCCCCGATGGTTGAGCAGCATCAGTATTTGCAGTTTCCGCTGGTGTTGGGGACGGTTTGGAATCTGGTGTTCCGCATCCGCTAATGGCCAGCAGCATGCTGCCCAAACTGATCCCGCAGAAGAAAAACCTACGGTTAACCTGGGCGCCGACCTTTCTTTGCGTCAAATGTTTCTCCCGGATGTTCTTCAGACCGCATATTCTTAGTCCAGTATCCCGCGTAGAGGTCATGTTGCGCACATCTCGAATGCTTTGGCCATGTTGATTGCTGATCAAGAGTTTGTGTGGGGAGCCAGAACTTATGTGATGGGCATACTCAATGTGACGCCTGATTCGTTTAGCGGCGATGGTGTTACTGGTCAGCCGAGCAAGATACGAGAACGTATCCATCGTCTTGTGGATGAACATCCGGACGTTCTTGATATTGGAGGGGAATCAACTCGGCCCGGTGCCTCATGTGTTTCGGTGGATACTGAAATCAGTCGAGTTCTACCTGCAATAGAGCTGGCTAAGTCTGTCGCCGCTCATGTGCCAATCTCTGTGGATACGCGACGAGCTCGGGTTGCTCAGAAGGCAATCGAGGCCGGAGCAAACATGATCAACGATGTCAGCGGATCAATGCACGATCCAGAAATAGTTGATGTGGCGGTGTCAGCAGGTGTTCCGTTGGTGGTGACACACAATCGTCCTGCTGAGGCCATGATGACACCGCTTGGCGGGCAGTTTCGTGCCGTCGAATATTTGAATGTAAGCGAAGACGTGGTACGGGAGGGCAAGGAACTCTGTGCTCGCGTTATAGCTCGTGGCGTCGACCAAGACCTTCTGATATTTGATCCCGGATTCGGGTTTGGGAAAACACCAGTCCAGAACATTCAACTTTTGCAGGATCTGGCACTGGTTCGACAAGTTGGATTTCCTATCTTAGTTGGTGTTTCACGGAAGTCGTTCATTGGTGAACTAACCGGGCAGCCGGTCGGAAAACGCCTGGCTGGATCTATTTCGGCTGCTGTTTTGGGCGCTATGCGTGGTGCCGATATGCTTCGTGTACATGATGTTGCTGCGACGCGTGATGCTCTCGCGGTTGCCGATGGTGTGCTCCGACAGCCATAGGATTAGGGAATATCGTTGCTGGTTGGCGCGCGTCCCGCGTATCCTTCGAATTCGCCCGTTCGAAATCCGAGCGTGGCTGCGCGCCGCGTGAGAGGTTGAAGTAGTGGACACAGTGTTGCGTGGTCGTGATGGTCTTGAGGTAGTGATAGGTCGTGATAGACCATTTACTCCCATTGGTGAAAGACTCAATCCGACCAATAAGCCTAGATTGCAGCGAGCTTATGACATCGGTGATTGGGCGTTCGTACAACGCGATGCCAAACGCCAGGTAGCTGCTGGGGCTCGAGTTATTGACGTCAACACGGGTGACCCACATCACGATATTGAAGAAAGAAAAATGCGTGATGCGGTCCGCGCGGTGCAGGAAGTTGTGGACGTACCAGTGAGCATTGACAGCTATACGGTGAAGGTGCTTCTTGCCGGGCTTGAGGTGGCGGAAGGTCGTCCTATCGTTAACTCCGTGCCTTTTGAGGCGGACTATATGGACGAACTCCTCCCGGCGATTGCAGAGCATGGAGCGGCGATGATTGGCATGTGCACCAAAGGCGGTGCAGCCATGCCCGAAACTGCGCAGGAACGAGTCGACAATGCTCGCTCGCTCATTGCAGTTGCTGGTGAGCATGGGGTCCGGGCTGAAGACATCGTGATCGATCCGGTGTGCCTGCCCATCGGTGCTAATGACGTGTATGGTCCTGGCTTGATTCAAGCGATCCACACATTGGCTGATGAGGATGGTGTGAACATGAGCATTGGCCTGAGCAATGTGTCGTTTGGTCTCCCTAATCGTCGCTCGCTTAATGCTGCAACACTGCTACTTGCGATTGAGTCTGGCCTAACGGCCGCGATCTTGGACATGACTCACAAGGAAACTCGGCATGCGGTAATGGCTGCGAATCTTATTCATGGTCATGACTCATTTTCATCAACCTGGATACAAAATTTTCGGAGCGAAGAAGCTGCTAAGGAACGTCGAGCAGAACGTCGAGCTGCAAAAAATGATGCTTAGAGGCTGATGTGTGAGTGGTCTAAGTTGCTGTCTGATCGTCAGTGCCAATAGCGATTGCGTCCGAAACTTCACTTAGTCCAATCCCATTGCTGGCTTTCAGCAGAATTGCGTCTCCAGGTTTAACAAGCGCATGGATTAGCTGTTGCAGTTTTTTTCTTGCTTCGCCGAGCTCTTCCGAGTCTAGGGTTTCTGTAGCCAGCACATGTATCTTTTGGCTCGACATTCCAGCTTGGATCGCACCTTGGGCAAGCAGGTCGGCCATCTGGCCGATGGCAAACAAAACGTCGACCGTTGCTGCCGTATGACCGATCTTGCGATGCTCAGTGTGTGTACTTGGACCAAGCTCAAGCATGTCTCCGAGTACGGCGTATTTTCGCCCCTGAACAGGAAGTTCGTGGAACATACGTAGGGCTTCGGTCATTGATGCTGTGTTTGCGTTATAGCTGTCGTCAAGGACCATAATGCCGCTCGCGCTGGGTCGGAGGGCCATGCGGTGCGGTGCCGGCTGGAATGCTTGAAGTCCGGATACCGATTCTTCAATTGGTAGTTCGAGTGCCAGGGTTACAGCGATAGCGGCTCCAAAGGCTAGGTCGATAGGTCCGGCAATTCCTTTTGCTTCAATTTTTGAGTTATAGGATCCAGCTGTGATCGTGACTGTACTTCCGGTCGAGTTTATGGATAAGCCGACAGACACATCGGCTTCGGCTTCACGGCCAAACGAAACTACACGACCTGGAGCTAATGTTCTCAGATGGTCGATCGATGGACCTGAATGGGGAAGGATGGTGGGGCCGCCGTCCCGCAATCCTTCAATGAGTTCTGATTTTGCCTTCACAATGTTTTCCATTGATCCGAACTCGCCGATGTGTGCGGCAGAAAGATTTGTTATGACGGCGATGTTTGGATGGGCGATTTGGCAATAAGAAGAAATCTCCCCTTGGATTTGGGCACCCATCTCTATGACCGCAAATTGATGGTCGGGATGTAAGCGAGAGAGCGTGGTAGGAACGCCGACATCAGTATTTTCACTACGGTCTGTTGCGAGTGTTGATCCATGAGCGCTGAGTGCTGCGAATAATGCTTGTTTAGTGGAGGTTTTCCCATTACTCCCTGTTACACCAATTATTTCTGCAGAAGACTGAGAGCGAATGTGATGAGCCAACTTCTGAAATACCTGAATCGAATTGGGAACAATGACTTGCCGTGAGATGTTCGATGTTGGGTCTGGACGCTCAGCGAGAACGGCGGAGGCACCTCTTGTAAACGCATCATTTATAAAATCGTTACCGTCCACTTGGGCGCCTGGCATAGCCACAAACAACATGCCGTGGCCAACCTTCCGACTATCGTAATGGGCGCCTCGGAGGCTCACTGAATGGGCTTCTCGTGTAGTTGGCTGTTCTCCAGCGGCAAGAACGTCGGCGAGCGTAAACATGGGGTCTAGACCTCGTATCGATTATCAGTCGATGGGTTTCATAGGCAACTTCGGTCAGTCAGGTTTGATAGTGATTGAATGAGGGCGGCGAGTTCATTTAACTTTGTGGATCTCGATTACAGGATATCCACTCCGCCAGAGCCTGGGCGTTCATTGGCTTGTTCAGCATGTTGTCCTGTGTCGCTCTTATTGAGAGTCGCGTATCTGGAATGATTTCACGTTCTCGAGATAGGTGAAACGGACCGATCTCAATCGGTCGACCGTGGAAGACAACGATTGATTCGTCCCTAACACGAACAAAGGCTGGTCGAAACCACATTGCCACGATCCAAAAACCTAACGTACAGGTCCCGCTTAGTACCAGCAGGGTCACAGTTGTCCAAGCACCAGTAGTCCCAGCGGCAGCAACACCCAAAATTGTTGCGGCTGCGATACATGACCAAAACATAAGGACTACCTTCAGGCGGTTTATTCCCAATAATTCCCAATGGTGGTGCAATGGCGAAGCCAATAATGGAAGAGGGAAGCGTTGGTGTGACATTGGTGATCCATCGGTATTTCTTGGATCAACGAGGCGTCGGTATATAGGTACGAGTAGTTTTGCCTGAATAAGGGAGGAGAATCCTTCCAAGAGCAGAGGTCCAGCGAGTAGGGGCCACAGGAGATCAAACCCAGTTGCGATTGCAGACGCAGCCATAGCACTTCCCAACAGGAGTGCACCGCTATCACCGAGGAACACTCGAGCATATCTAGTGTGGGAGTTTCTCGATGGCGACCATCGTGAAGGGAGATTCCATAGCAAAACACCCAACGATCCGGCAGCTACAAGAGTTGGCCAACCTTGCGCGATAGACCCGGCAAGTACTGCTATTCCAAGCATCAGTATGGCTGTTGATCCAGATGTGAGACCGTCCATTCCATCACTAAAGCTGGTAGCAAGAGTGGTTCCAAGCACGAGAAACACGTACCAGACGCTCAGTACTAGTTGCGAATCTGGTCCCAAGTACGTGGCAAGCGCAAACTGTGATCCCGCAGTGCTTTGGCTTACTCCTGATCCGACCAGCAGCAAGACGAGTCCGATCGAGAGGAGCAACATCATGGTGAAGTAGGCCCGCTCGCTGACACCGTGGCCTCTTGTTGCCTTGGCTGTGTCATCAATGAAACCAAACACAAAAAATCCACTAGTGGCCAATAGAAGCCACCAGACGTGTGTGGTTTCGGCATTGCTCGTACTAACGATTGCGCCGGCACTAAGGCCTATTGCCAGGGCTGGTCCGGCAACGAGCGGCAGTTTACTTCTGGTCGATTGGTCTTCAGCGATACGGTGAGTGCCAACCTTGATTTCCCGCGATGTAAATCGAGGGAAAAAGGCTAATGCCGCTCGGGTGACCCCTGCGGTAATAAGGATGGTTATTCCTGCGGCTATGAGGCCGCTAAGTCGTGGATCCATCGTGGTCGCTGAGGTGCAATGACACTTCAAGTATGGAGGCCGCCGTCATTCTGGGTTCCACAGTGATGAGTACACATCAAGAATCTTAAGGATCTGTCGGTCCCACGAGTAATGCTGCGTGGCTCGGTGCCGCAACCCATCACCGTGTGTTTTTCGTAGATTGGGATCCGCAAGATAGCGCTCGATTGATTTCCCGAGTTCCGGAACAGAGCCAACCGGAACTCTAAGGCCGTATTTTCCAAGAAGTTCTCGTGTCACTGGGCCGTCATAGGTGACTGTTGGCAGGCCCGTGGCCATGTAATTAAGAACTTTCCCATTGCCTTCTGTTTCTGACCGCTTGGGGGCGACCGCAATGTCGAGCAAGCGGAGCATTTCAGGAGCGTCTTCATAGGCGATCCTTCCAGTAAAAGTCATATGCGTGGAGAGCCCGGCGTCGGCGGCGGCAGATCGATAGGCTTCTGTGTTGGGAAATCCCATGACCAGGAAATGAGTGTTTGGTGTTCGGCTGATGATTTCTTGAGCGGCCCGAATCAAATCCCCGGTTCCTTGATATTCAGCTAGTAATCCGAGGTACCCGACGATTAGATGATCCATGGGTATGCCTAGTTTTTGGCGTAGACGGAAGATCCGATCGGCATCCTTTCGTTCTCGGGGGCGAAAGGTGTCTACGTCCACGCCGTCAGTGACCGCGGCCACGCGGGTTGGAGCCACGCCGAAATTCTCAACAAGCGAGGTTCTGGAGTTCTCTGAACTTGTAAGGATTTTGTCCGGTAGCGTATTTGCCAGGCGTTCTAGACCACCAAAAATCGTTAACGTTGGGCTCTGGTCTTTAATGAATTGGTGATCCACCATTTCTCGCGTCAGGCTGCCTTGATAATCAAAAACGAGGGGAGCTCGATGCAGGCGAGCTAGTGGCCATCCGACTAGGACGCCCTCGTGTAGGTGGGCATGTACAACGTCAATACGGCGTCTGGCCATACGCCCAAGCGACATTGCAAGGAGCGCCGGGTCAAGCAACAGCTTGTTCCATCGCGATCCGACGCGTGGACGATCACTACTAAACCATCCAGAAACACGAATAATACGAAGGTTTTCAGGGTTAATGCCGCCTGGATAGGTGAGAATCGTGACATCGTGATTGTGAGTTTGGAGCCGCCGAGCTTCTTCAAGGATTCGAACATGGCAACCGTAATCAGAGAAAAAGTCGGTAGGGGCGATTTTGACAATATGACGGCGCACGGCTTGAAACTCCGGTACATGCGGTACCCCCATCGCTCTAATTCAATGGAGGCAGAACGAAGTCTAGGCCCGGACTTTACCGGTGGTAAAGCGAGTTGTGAGCGCTAACTTATGGTTACTGAACGCCACGTAACGTTGGTCACGAGTGATACCGAAGAAACTCGATGGCTTGGACGTGTACTTGGTCAGGCACTGACCGGCGCTATGTTTATCGGTGTTCGTGGGTTTCTCGGCGTCGGCAAGACGGTGTTCGTGAAGGGAATTGCCGATGGTCTTGGGATGTCCGACGACGTGACTTCGCCGACCTACACTTTTGTGGCGCAGCACCATGCCGGTCGCAGATGTCTGACTCATGTGGACCTTTATCGTATTAGCCAGGTTGATGATCTGGAATCTATTGGTTGGTTGGATTTGATTCTGGAGGCCGATGTGATAGCTGTCGAGTGGGTTGATCGAGCCGACCAACAGGTACCGGATATGCGGATTGATGTCGAGCTTGTTGCAAGTTCGAGTGACCGTCGGCACATAAGCTTTTGGGGTCACGGCGCGATGGCCTGCGCCATTATCGATCAGGTTGTGGCCGGGCAGGCAGATATATCGTGATTGTTGCCATAAATACGTCTTTTGAAACAGCCTCGGTGGGGGTTGGTGGTGCTGATGGCTTGCTGGGTATCACAGAAAGCCAGTGGCCAGCTCCTCTTGAGGTTTTGCTAGACCAAGCTTTGGGAAGTGCCTGCAACAATAATGGCGTGGATGATGATGTGGACGCGGTTGTTGTGGCGACCGGGCCTGGAAGATTTGCTGCTCTACGTGGTGGCATGGCCTTTGCTAAAGGATTTTCATTCGCTCGTGGACTACCGTTGCTCGGAGTTAGTTCCGTTAGTGTTGTTCAACGATCCGTTGGACGCTTGGATTGTGTTGTTGTCCTCCCGGCGGGTCGAAACCGTTGGTATTTTGCTGAACCAAATGGAGATGATGCTCAGTTGGTGAGTGCCGATATGTTTGGGGCGTTGCTCACGAAAAATCATGTGGTGGCTACGGCTGATAATTGTGGCTTGCATATGGTTCTCGACGATGTAGTGGGTCAACCTTTGGTTGTCAGCGGAGCTACCGCTCTCGAAAGCATGATTTCTATGGCGTTATGTCGGCTGGTCGAGAACTCGGGACCGGCTTTGTTTGGAGCAGAGCCTGTCTACATTCAGCCGCCAACCACGGCCAAGCCATGGGTCCAAGCATCAGACCAACACAAGGCTAGCACCGATGACTGATGAGATATTTCGCGTCGTGCCGATGACGCTTGATGATCTCGATCAGGTTCGGCGAATTGAGAGGGTCTCGTTTCCTAGCAGGTGGCCGAGGAATTCCTATCGACGGGAAATCCTCAAGAACGAGCAGGCTCAGTACATGGTGGTTCGGGCAGACAGCAGTGCGGGAGGAAATCAGGATCAGAAAAAGCCTCGATTTCCATTATCTGTTTTTCCGTTCGCCCGTAGTAGGAGCTGTGACATCGTTGCGTACGCGGGCCTATGGATCATGATTGATGAGGCACACATCACAACAATTGCGGTCGATCCTGCGTTTCGGCGTCGAGGCATCGGGGAGTTGCTCATGGTGCAAATGGCCAAGCTTGCTGTGCTTGCCGGTGCTGTTCGTATGACGCTGGAGGTGCGAATGAGCAATCAGTCAGCTCAGGCGCTGTATCGAAAGTATGGTTTTACTGAAGGGGGTATTCGGCCACGCTATTACAGTGACGATTTTGAGGATGCATTGATCATGCACGTCGAAAATGTCGCCGATAACGTGTTTGGTGAAAAGGTTGAAGTGGGGGAACAGGAACTACGGCGACGGTTGTCTTGGAGCTCGCAACTATGATCGAGACTGGTCCCCCGTGGCTGCTTGCAATAGAGACCTCATGTGATGACACATCGGTTGCGATTTTGCGAGATGGCATCATTCCTATGGCAACGGTTAGCCAGGCTCAGATTGAGCCTCACGCTATTTTCGGCGGAATTGTTCCAGAAGTTGCTTCTCGAATTCACATGCAGATAGTTGATGAAGTGTGTCGTTCTGCCCTTAGCCAGGCGGGGATAAAAGTTGGAGAAATTGATGCTGTGGCCGTCACCATTGGCCCTGGGCTCCCTGGATCGCTAATGGTCGGCTTGGAATTTGGTCGTGGTCTCGCTTATGGATTAGAGGTGCCCTTGGTTCCAGTCAACCATCTTGAAGGGCATATTGCGGCTGCTTGGCTTGATGTCGATCGTCCGCCCGAATTACCGGCTGTTGCTCTAATCGTGTCCGGTGGTCATACCGAGTTAGTGTTCGTTAAGGCCCCGGGGAGCTATCGAGTTTTGGGGCGGACTCGAGATGACGCCGCCGGCGAGGCTTTTGACAAAGTCGCTCGGATGCTAGGGCTTGGGTTCCCCGGGGGGCCCAAGATTGAGCAGGCCGCGGCTATGGTTTCGTCAACCCCAATCGATTTTCCGAGATCGTGGCTGGAGGGTACTAACGACTTTAGTTTTAGTGGATTAAAGGCTGCGGTGCAACGCTTGCATGATGACAAACTCGGTCCAGACGAAGCTGCCCGAATGTTTTCCAACTCAGATGTCTGGACTCCTAAGCGTGCTTGGCCTAATCGAGTAGCTCATATCGCACTCGCTTTTGAACAGGCCGTGGTTGATGTGCTTGTCCACAAGACAATCAGGGCGGCTGAAATTCATCATGCGCGCTCAATCATTCTGACTGGTGGCGTTGCTGCGAACTCTCGACTTCGAAGAGAGATGCAAGCGGCAGCGCCTGTGCCTCTGTATATCCCGTTACCCAGTCGGTGCACTGATAATGCGGCGATGATAGGGGTTGCAGGTGCGTGGGCCATCGCACGGGGAGTTGAATCGTTCCAGCACGTGGATATTGCTCCCGGGCTTCGTATCGCTTAGGTATCTAGAAGGGTTAGCCACGAGGTGTTCGAGGTCAGGGTTGCAGGCCGGCCTCAGTGCTTGAAATGTCGTTCGTCTATAAAACTAAGAATTCGTTCTTGCTGATTAACCGTGTCGATAACTTCTTGATCTCGAACAGATCCTGCTACCGAAACGAGTGCTCGAACGCCGGCCTCCAGAGCTAGTTCAGGTCCATCAGCGAACGGAAAAAACGCGTCAGAAATAAGATAGGCCCCGTTCGCCAAATCCCCAGCTTGTTCAACAGCATGCCGGACCGCATTAACTCTATTGACTTGGCCACTACCGATGCCGATTAGACGGTTGTCGCGAACAAGCAAGATTGCGTTTGACTTGATGTGGCGTATCGCTCGAAGCCCAAAGCGCATTTGTGTGATATCTGCTTGTGTAGGTTGCTTAATGCTTACTGTGCGCATTGGGATTTCGTCATGAGGGCTGCGATCGGGGGCTTGTACCAAGTACCCGCGGTCAATTCCCCACACGTGGGCGGTTTCGAAGTGCATCGGCGGTCGGCTACTTGCCGGATGCCAACGAATTATTCGTAGATCCTTGCGGCGTTTCAGCCGTCGTAAGGCATCTGCCTCGTAATCTGGGGCGACGACGACGTGATACATGTGTCCTTTCATCGCTGCGACTGTGTCGGCTTCCACGGGGCGATTGAAACCAACAATTCCACCAAACGCAGATACAGGATCAGTTTCACGGGCCCGCGTATAGGCCTGAGCCTGCGACGTTGCGTGCGTGGCTAAACAACAAGGGATTGTGTGTTTAATGATTGATACGGCTACGTCATCCAGGTCATTTGCAGAAGCCCATGCTGACTGCAGATCTAAGATGTTTATGTATGAAAGATCCATGCCATGGAGTTGTTCTATGCCTGGCAATTCAGATGTTCCAAGTTCTGTCGCGCCAGCAGCGTAGAAGGCGCCCGGCTGATGGGGATTTTCCCCGTACCTGAGATCTTGAACTTTTTTCAGAGGGATCGTTAGGAACTCAGGGAAATGTTCTCCAAGTTCTAGTTGTAACTGCGCAGCGATATGAGCATCGTAAAAGGCTGTCGCTGCAAACGCTTTTGCCGCCAGTTCACGTCGAAGTTGAGCGTCGTCCTCCTCGGCATCAAGGCTTCTCAAAACTTTGGGATAGTCTTCAGGGTCGACGAGGATCCATACACCATCGTGGTTTTTTGCGGCTGCTCTAATCAGCGCTACCCCGCCGATGTCGATATTCTCGATTAATTCGCTTCGGCTCGGTTCGCTGGCAACAGTCGCGGCGAATGGATAGAGGTTGACCGCGATCAGATCGAGTGTGCTCATCCCTTTTTCTGAAAGTTCTTTCATATGCTCGCCAGATTCCCGGCGTGCCAAGATTCCAGCGTGTATCGTTGGATGCAATGTCTTCACCCTTCCGTCGAGCATCTCGTCGGCCCCGGTAAGGTCTTCGACCGACTGGACGGGAATTCCTGCCTCCGCGATTGCTTTAGACGTTCCACCAGAAGCAATGATGTCCCAATCACGTTTAGATAGGCTTGCCGCCAGTTCTTCGAGACCGGATTTATCGTAAACGCTGATCAGTGCTCGCTTTTGGGCCATATGACCTGATTCTCCTCGGAACGTACATGTACTTGCCCATCTGAAATTTGTGTCTGGCCATCGGCAAACCATTGGAGGACCATCGGGTAGAGTCGATGTTCCTGTTGCAAGATTCTTTTTGATAGGGAATCAACGGTGTCATCCGGTAGGACAGGTACAGGGGCTTGAGCCACAATCGGGCCAGCATCTATCGCGTTGGTTACTAAGTGAACCGTGCAGCCGCTGATTTTCACGCCAGCCTTTAGGGCTTCGGTTTGAGGTTGTGGGGCCATACCACCAGCAAATGCTGGCAGAAGCGACGGATGAATGTTCAGGATTTGATTGGGATACGCAGTCACGATCTCTGGTTTAAGGATTGAGTTGAATCCGGCCAGCGCAACAAAGTCGGTGTGTGTCATTTGTAGTAGCTCAAGCATTCGACGTTGCTGAGCATTCCGAGAATCAAAATCTTTTCTTGAAACCACGTGCGAGGGTATGCCGTGTTGTGCAGCAAGATCTATTACGCCGGCATCAGTACGGTTGCTGATAATTGCGGTCACATGCGCGTGTAGGTCGCCTCGATCTACGGCGCCAAGAATAGCTGCCGCGTTTGACCCTCTACCGGATGCCATGATTGCCAGCTTCATGAGACCCCACTTAGTTCCACGGGAGAATCTTTGCGCTTGATGATCTGGCCTATCGGTAGAGCATCGTGAAGTTCTCTACATAGAGCTTCTACCGTTCCAGGTTCAACAACCAAAATCATTCCTACGCCCATGTTGAACACACGAAACATCTCGTCGTTCTGGACATTCAATTCTTCTGCGATTGAGTCAAGAATGGCCAGTTTTGGCAACAATTCCGTGTCGATTGATGCTGCAACCGTATCTGGTAAAACACGCGCTAGATTTTCTGCGATGCCTCCACCTGTGATGTGGGCGGCGACTCGGACGCCAGGCATTTCAAGTGCGGTAAGTACTTCGGTTACGTATGACCTGTGCGGGGCTAACAGGGCATCTTCTACGGTCTGCTCTTCTATGACAGTAGTGGTACGTTCGACGACCTCCACTAGCTTTCGGGCGAGGCTGTAGCCGTTGGTGTGTAACCCATTTGACGGGATGCCTATGCAAATGTCACCCACAGTTACAGACGCTGGATCCGGAATTTGGCCTGCCTCGGCTATGCCAAGGGCAACACCCACCGTGTCATAACGTCCGGGCGCGTAGGTGTCAGGCATCAGAGCGGTTTCCCCTCCAACCAAAGAAACGTTAGCTACCTGACAGGCCCTTGCCATTCCTTCAACCAAACTGACAAGAACGTCCGCGTCCATATGGTCGGCGGCAACGTAGTCAAGAAACGCGAGCGGGCGGGCGTTTTGTACAGCAATATCATTAAGGCAGTGAGTGACTAGGTCGTGTCCTGCGGTAGATGGTCGTCCCCAATCAATGGCGAGATGCAGTTTGGTGCCGACGCCGTCGATGCTGGCAACTAACGCTGGTTCTTTGAATCCAGAAGGAATACGAATGGCGCCACCGAATGCGCCAAACGCTCCTAGGGTGAGGCTGGTCTCGGTAGATTCGATAGCTGTACGGATTTTGGATTTGGCTTGACGAGCAAAGGCCAGATCTACCCCGGCGTCAACGTATGCCGATTTTTGGGGGTCACGGGTGTTCGATGTCGGGCTAGTCATCATTCAGCAGCGCTGATTCGTTACGGTCGATTGTGTCTTCACGTGGGAAGACCATGGCCGTCTGAAGATTTTCTGGTCGTTCCAGCAGGAACTTGTCGAATCTAAGTTGAACGTCAATGGGATAACTATGTGTAAAGCACCCAAGACACAAATGATCTGCAGTTTGTCCAATTGCCTCGACCAACCGTCCAGCTGGCAGATAGCCGAGACTGTCGGCGCCTATGCTGTCGCAGATTGTTTGCTCATTCTGGTTGTGGGCGATTAGTTCGTCTGGGTCTGGAATGTCGATGCCAAGAAAGCACGGCCATCGGATCGGCGGAGATGTAATTCGTACATGTACTTCAGATGCTTCTCCCTGTTCGCGTAGAAGTCGAACGAGCGAAGCTTGAGTGGTACCGCGAACGATGGTGTCGTCGACCATTACGACACGTTTTCCTCGTGTCACTTCAGGAAGTGCACTGAACTTTAAACGTACACCGAGTTTTCTGAGTCGTGGTGTCGGCTCAATAAAGGTTCGGCCGATATAGCGGTTTCGAACGAACCCGTCGGCATATGGAAGTTGTGCCTCTTCGGCGTATCCTGTAGCCGCCGCTATTGCCGAGTCGGGAACACCAATCACAAGGTCAGCGTCTACCGGATGTTGTTGAGCAAGATGTCGTCCCATTTGGCGGCGAACCGTGTGGACACTCGACTTGTCAATTATCGAATCTGGCCTAGAAAAGTAGATGTATTCGAAGGCGCATGTCGCATGACGCTGTGGTAGCTCTACACGAACCGAATGAAGACCATCGTCGTCAATAGAAATTATTTCGCCGGGCTGGATATCACGTTCGTACTGTGCACCAATGGCATCCAGTGCACAGGTCTCGGAAGCTACTACCCAGGTGCCGTTACTTTTACCAAGGCAGAGCGGACGATTTCCCATTCCATCCCTAACTGCAACCAGTTGGGTTGGAGTAGCAATGGTGAGACAAAACGATCCTGATAGGCGCGGAATTACTTGGCGAACCCTATCTAGCATGGTGGCTCCCGGCGCCGATGCAATAAGGTCGGCAATTACCGCCGAATCAGTAGTTGCTGCTTCGTCGAGCGAATGTTCGTCTGTTTCGCCACGTAAGGCGAGAGCATTCACGATGTTTCCGTTGTGGCCTAGCGCCATAGGTCCGATATCGGTGCTACGTAGTACCGGCTGTATGTTGGAAGCATTACTTGATCCGGCCGTCGAATACCTGCAATGCCCGATAGCAACGTTCCCTTTAAGGCGTGCTAACCGGTGCTCAGAAAATACTCGAGACACGAGGCCCATGCGACGTTCGGCGTGCATTCGCTGCCCGTCGCCTACTGCGATGCCTGCGCTTTCCTGGCCACGGTGCTGGACGGCAAACAGCGCAAAATAGGTCTGAATTGCGGCATCGTTTGTATTGCCGTAAACGCCAATCACACCACATGCTTCGCGAAGGCGTGGCGGTCCACCAGGCCCAGCAGGTTCATAAGTCGGTCCTAATCTCAGTCTCAGATCAGGGGTTCCACCACCGTGCCCTTCCCGGGAACGCATCTTATCTGTGTTACGCATTTCCGGCGAGCGCCAGCCTAAGGCCGTTAGTCCAGTCTGACTCGGCGTCTGTAAGGGCTACATCTATTGGCCCGATCAGCAATCGGTCACCGCCAACGTTCCCAAGCTGAAAGAATGGAACACCAGCTGTTGCAGCAGCGGCTGCGACGGCTGGACCTGCGCCGCTGGAATAACTGACAACAATTCTGGATTGGGATTCGCCGAAGAGCATTTCGTCGATTCGATGCTTGGTATGCAGGCTTTCGGCCCGTACTCCGACGCCGCCAGCGAATGCTGATTCAGCTAGGGCGATAGCTAATCCTCCGTCTGCACAATCGTGGGCGGAAGCGAGTAGTTGTGCGCTGATCAATTCCCGTACTAGGCGCTGAAGTGCCAGTTCGTCACTCAGGACAAGTTTTGGGATTCCTGCAACGACATCATGGATAACCGAGAGATATTCGCTTCCATCCAACTCAGGGGTTCCGGCACCAAGCACGGCGATCTCGTCACCGCTGCATGCGAATCCAATCTGGCATCTTTTCTCTAGGTTGTTCAGGATCCCGAGTGCTCCCACTATTGGAGTTGGCCAGATCGATTCACCGTCGGACTCGTTGTATAGGCTGACGTTTCCACTGATCACGGGAGTTCCCAAGGCAGTACTTGCAGCAGCCATACCATCGATTGCCTGGGACAGTTGGTAATAGGCGGTGGGTTGTTCTGGAGAGCCAAAGTTCAGACAGTTCGTTAGCGCGATCGGAACTGCTCCAGTACAGGAAATATTGCGAGCTGCCTCGGCGACGGCAGAAGCTCCACCGACGAAAGGTTCAAGGAACGTTGTTCGGCCGTTGCCGTCCGTAGCCACGGCTATGGCTTTTTCCGTCCCTTTTACGCGAAGCAATGCGGCGTCCCCACCCGGAGCAATAATCGTGTTTGTTCCAACCATATGATCGTATTGCTGATAAATCGGCTGTCGGCTTGCGATGTTAGGGCTTGCGAGCAGTTTGAGGAATGTCGCTGTTGGGTCGACCACATCTGGAATCAAGTCCTTAGAAAACGAGCTGGTTTCATCCAGATATCGTGGGCGTTCGACAGGAAAACTATATGTGGGAGCGTTTACTAACATGTCGATTGGGATTGAAGCCACGTGGATATCGCCGTCCAAGACTTCAAGATTAGGCGTGCTAATAACTTCCCCGATTACGTCACTATGAAGCCCCCATCGTGAGAAAACACTCTGCAACTTGCTTACATCTCCACGCTTCGCTACGACGAGCATTCGTTCTTGGCTTTCACTAAGCATGAGTTCATAGGGACTCATGCCATCTGCACGGCGCGCGATTTTGTCCACCTGTATTGCTACTCCGCCTCCACCGCGGCCGGCCGATTCCACCGAAGAACTGGTCAGGCCTGTTGCTCCCAGATCCTGAAGCCCGACCACGGTGTTTGTTTGAAGAGCTTCAAGACATGCTTCGAGCAAAAGTTTTTCCATGAATGGGTTGCCGACCTGCACCACACCACGATGCGAGGCTTCCGGGTCATCTACTGAAGCGAACGTTGCCCCGTGAATGCCATCTCGGCCAGTATCAGCGCCTACGAGAATCAACTGGTTGCCAGAACCCTTAGCTGTGGCGCTTGTGAGCTTCTCGTGTTCAATGATTCCAACGCACATAGCGTTTACAAGTGGGTTGCCCCGATAGCACTTATTAATCGAAACCTCGCCCCCCACAGTCGGTATACCCATGCAGTTTCCGTACCAGGCCACGCCCCCAACAATGCCGTTCGCGAGGTAGCGGCCTCTCTGGTCATCAAGGGGACCGAACCGCAGGCTGTCTAGAAGAGCGATGGGACGGGCACCCATGGTAAAGATGTCACGCAAGATTCCGCCGACGCCTGTCGCTGCCCCCTGAAAAGGCTCTACTGCGCTGGGGTGGTTGTGACTCTCAATTTTCATCACAATGGCCAGCCCGTCACCTATGTCGACGGCCCCAGCGTTTTCTTCGCCGGCTCCAATTAATACCTGATCACCGTCACCAGGTAATCGTTTGAGAAGAGGACGCGAATGCTTGTAGCCGCAATGCTCACTCCACATTCCGCCGATGATTCCGAGTTCAATCTGGTTTGGCTGACGGCCGAGTAGATCGGTAGCCCGTTTGTATTCATCACGTGTAAGCGCGACTTCCCGAAGCTCTGCATCCGTGGGTAGTGAGTGTTCACTATTGTTTGTCAATCGCCCATCCCATCCAGGACTGATTCCCAAATTGTTAGGCCGTCCTGACTGCCCAAGCTTTCTTCAGAGGCTCGTTCCGGATGTGGCATCATCCCGACAACATTTCGGTCACTGCTGCAAATTCCAGCGATGTTATCCATCGATCCGTTTGGATTTGCATCGGGCGAATCAACGCCCTCAGCAGTTGTATACCGGTACACAATCCGTTCCTGGTCTTGCAATTCTGAAAGGCCATCGTGGTCAATAACGTAATTGCCTTCGCCGTGGGCGATTGGAAGACGCAGGACTTGCTCGGGCCGGCACGTAGAACTGAAAGGCGTTTCGAGGGATTCCACGCGGATGTGCACCCATTCGCATCGGAACTGGGTACTCGTATTTGGGAGCATGGCTCCAGGCAAAAGCCCGGCCTCAAGGAGAATCTGGAATCCGTTACAGATGCCTAATACAGGTTTTCCGTATGCAGCGTGATTTCGGACGGCAGTCATGATGGGTGCGCGTGCCGCCATTGCTCCGGTACGGAGATAGTCGCCATGGCTAAAGCCTCCAGGCAAAACCACGAGATCAGTGTTTTCGTGGAGGCAGTTTTCTCCATGCCACACGTATCGAGCATCTATACCTAGGAGGTTTTTAAGAACGTACAAGGTGTCTGCATCGCAGTTGCTGCCAGGGAATACGACCACAGCTGCTTTCACGGGCTTGTTTCAACTTCTTCGGATACCAGTTCCAACGTCTCGATTTCAAAGGACTCTATGACAGGGTTGGCCAATAGGTCGCTGCACATCGCCGTAACAAAACCTCGGGCTTCGTCAGTATTGGTGGCTGCAACCTCAACCGTGATGATTTTTCCTATACGAACATTGCGAACCTGAGCAAAGCCGAGCTCATGCAAGCTGTCGCGAACCGTCAGACCCTGTGGATCATTGACGCCCTCGTTGAGCTGGATGACTATCCGTGCTTTATAGAGCTTGCATGTCACTTGGTTAAAAGCCCCTGAATTTCTCTATAGCGTGCCGTAGTCTGCTGAATCACATCTTCAGACAATCTTGGCACCGGAGGTTCCTGATCCCACTTAATATCGATCAAATGATTTCGAACGATTTGTTTGTCGAAGCTTGGGGGTGACATTCCTACTTGATATTCGTCCATTCCCCAAAACCGTGATGAATCTGGGGTTAGGATTTCGTCGATTAGCGTAACTTCCCCATTGACGTATCCGAACTCGAATTTTGTATCAGCCACGATGATTCCGCGAGCTTTGGCAAAGTCGCGTCCAAATTCATAGACGGCAAGTGTGAGATCGCGTAGCTCGTGGGCAACGTTCCCTACGATTTCTTTTAAGGCATCGAACCCTATGTTTTCGTCGTGACCGGTTTCAGCCTTGGTTGCTGGTGTGAAAAGAGTTTCTTCAAATGGTTCAGCCTCGATCATTCCCTCGGGCAGTGAAATACCGCAGATCGATTGATCTCGTTGATAATCCAGCCAGCCGGATCCGGTGATGTACCCCCTGGCTACGCACTCAGCGTCGATTCGATCAGCTTTGTGAACAAGCATTGTTCGTCCGCGTAAGGTCTCTCGATGTGGTGACACTTTTGGACCCATAGAGTCCACATCGGTTGTGATGAGGTGGTTTGGGACGATGTGCTTGGTAATACCGAACCAGTGTTCGGACATAGCAGTGAGCACTTGGCCCTTCCCAGGTATTGGGTCCGGCAATATATGGTCAAACGCTGAGATCCGGTCTGTAGTAACGATTAATAGTTGCTCGCCAAGATCATAAATGTCTCGAACTTTTCCTCGGTTCAAAAGCTCGAGGCCTGGCAAATGGGTTTCAGAAACGGTTTCGGTCATGGTGTAGTCACCTCGGAGATCGACTCAGGGGTCGAGTTGGATACATGCTGGATGTTCATGCGTTCAAAAGCTGATTCGATCCAGCGAAGGTGCGGATCTGGGCTGAATATGCTTGCGAGGCTTTCTTCTGTCAGAAGCTCACATATCGCTTGGTCCTCACATACTGCCTCCTTGAAATTGGCACCCTGATCCCATGCATCAAGGGCATGTTTCTGGACCTTCTCATAGGCCTCTTGCCGTGACATTCCGGCATGTACTAATGCCAGCATTATCCCCTGCGAGTAAATTAGGCCGCTGGTCATCTCGACGTTGGCGGCCATACGGTCAGGATAGACGCGTAAGTCGGATACGACCGTGGTAAACAGCCAAAGCATGTAGTCCAAGGCGATACAGGCGTCGGGCAAAATTACCCGTTCAGCCGAGGAATGGCTGATATCACGTTCATGCCAGAGGGTGACATTTTCCAATGCTACTTGGGCGTGCGCACGGAGCACGCGTGCAAGGCCTGAGGTTCGCTCCAGCCTGGAAGGATTCCTTTTGTGTGGCATTGAAGATGAGCCGTGCCTCCCGGCTTCAAAAGGCTCTTCGGCTTCACGAATTTCCGTCCGTTGTAACGATCGGAGTTCGGTGGAAAATTTGTCGAGCGAACATGCAATGATCGCCAGTGTCGACACAAAGTGGGCATGTCGGTCACGCTGAAGAATCTGGTTCGATACCGGTGCAACCGCAAGGCCAAGAGCTACACAAGTCCATTCTTCGACGTGGGGTGGTACGTTTGCGTGTGTCCCAACCGATCCTGAAATCTTACCGACGGCTATTCCAGATCTCGCGTCTTGTAACCGCTTTCGATGTCGGCGTACCTCATCAACCCAGATTAAAATCTTTAGACCGAAAGTGATGGGTTCGGCGTGTACGCCATGGCTACGGCCAATCATAAGCGTATGTTTGTGAGTTACGGCCTGACGAACTAGGGCAGCTTCAAGATCTTCCAGTCGCTTTTCGAGTAAGTCAGCTGCGTCGGTCAGTTGAAGAGCAAGACCGGTGTCAAGGACATCGCTTGACGTAAGGCCAAGATGCAACCAACGTGATTCTGGACCCACTGACTCTGCAAGTGCGTCAACGAACGCATTGGTTTCGTGATCATTAACTTTTTCAAGTTCGTCAATTCGTTCAAGTGTGAATGACGCGGCCATCAACTTGGTCGCATCGGCTTTTGGGATACGGCCATCACGGGCCCATGCGTTTACAGCAGCAAGCTCTACTTCTCGCTGTTTTTCGAAGTACAACTGACGTTCCCAAATGCTGGTCATTTCGGGTCGTGAGTATCTCGGGATCATTTCAGTCTTTCGCCATTGGTGTCGGTAAGTGTCGAAAGTTCAGATGTCGCAATATCAGTACGCATATGTACACCCTTAAATGAAATTTGTCTTGCTGCTTGATAAGCCAATCGTTTCGCCGAGTCGATATTATCGGAATGCCCGACGACGCTCAGTACCCGCCCGCCCGCCGTGTAGACCGATCCCGAGATGGTTTCGGTTCCAGCATGAAACGCTAGCGCGCCATTCGGTAGATCATCAAGACCAATGATTTCATGGCCTTTTACATAGTCGTTCGGATACCCATTTGAGGCCAGTACTACGCAAACTGCTGCTGACCCATTTGGAGCAACGTCAACTTTCTCCAAGTTTCCATCAATGGCCGATTCAATTGCCGAAACAAAGTCCCCGCTTGATGTGGTCAGTATGACCTGTGCTTCGGGATCTCCTAAACGCACGTTGAACTCGATGACAACTGGGCCGTTTGGGGTGAGCATTATTCCGGCGTATAGAATGCCGGTAAACGGTGCACCAGCTCTTGCAGTAGCTTCAAGGGTTGGACCGATGACTCGGTCGGCGATTTCTTGTATAAGCTGCGGTCGAGCGTCAGTTACTGGCGTGTATGCTCCCATTCCGCCGGTGTTGGGCCCCTTGTTTCCGTCGTAAGCACGCTTGTAATCTCGAGCTGAACCGAGCAACCTGAAATCGGTACCGGCACAGAGGGCGAACACTGAGAGTTCAGGACCGAAGCACCGGTCCTGGATAACTATGGGGGATCCTGCATCACCGAATTTGCGTTTTACTAAGAGCAGATCGACGGCGCTGTGAGCTTCCTCAACATTGCTGCAGACCAAAACACCTTTACCGAGCGCTAGGCCATCCGCTTTTACCACGACCAGATTATCTCGAGAGTCGATGTAGCCATGGGCGTTTGCAGCATCATCAAAGATTGCTGTTTTAGGAATCGGAATTCCCTCACGCTCCAGCAGTGAGCTTGTCCAGGCTTTACTGGCTTCTAGTTGTGCAGCTGCGGCGCTGGGCCCGAATGTTTTAATGTCCTCAGATAGAAGTTGGTCGACCAATCCAAGCGCGCTTGGTTCTTCAGGGCCGACAATGACAAGGTCTGGTCGTTGGGTTTTGGCCCATTGCACTAAATCTTCGATAGCAGTAGCGTCTATTGGCACGCGGGTGGCGATGGTTCCGATGCCGCCGTTTCCGGGGGCACAGTAAATCTTTGCATCTGGTCGGTCGCGTAGTATCCGCCAGCAAATAACATGCTCGCGTCCACCGCTTCCAACCACTAATACTGTTATTCCCATTCAATGGTTCCTGGTGGTTTCGGGGTAATGTCGTAAACAACCCGTGTTATATCTTCGATCTCGTTCACAATCCGAGACGAAATATGTCCTAACACGTCGTACGGAATTCTTGCCCAATCAGCTGTCATAAAGTCGTCAGTTGTAACTGCGCGAATCCCCAGGAGTTGGCCATAAGCTCTTCCATCACCCATAACGCCTACTGTTCGAACCCCAGGAAGCACAGCAAAATATTGAGAAGGATGATTTTTTAGACCTGCTGCTTTGATTTCATCCCGCAAAATTCTGTCAGCACGCTGAAGGAGTGAAACTTTATCAGGCGTAATTTCACCCATGATTCTTACGGCGAGACCAGGCCCAGGGAACGGTTGTCGCCACACCAACTCACCTGGTAAGCCAAGCTCTTTTCCCAGAGCTCGAACTTCGTCTTTAAACAACTCACGAAGTGGTTCCACAAGTTCAAACTGAACGTCTTTTGGTAGACCGCCAACATTATGGTGGCTCTTAATTACCGCTGCTGACCCGTGTAGGCCCCCGCTTTCGATTACGTCTGGATAGATGGTTCCTTGGGCAAGAAATGCCGCATTTTCGATTTTTTTTGCTTCTCTCTCGAATACTCGAACAAAGCGCTCGCCAATAATTTTCCTTTTCTCTTCGGGGTCGAGGATCCCGGAGAGCGCATCCATGAATTCTCCGGAGGCATCGACCGTTACAAGCTGAAGATCAAAGCCACCTTGGAAGGCTTCTTGAACTTCGGCTACCTCATTGGCTCGAAGTAATCCAGTGTCGATAAATATCGCTGTAAGTCGGTCTCCGATAGCACGTTCAACAAGAGCGGCGGTGACACTGCTGTCCACGCCTCCACTGAGGCCACATATGACTCGGCCATTCGCAACTTGTTTTCGGATTTGGGCCACTCGACGGTCCAAAATCGATTGAGGTTTCCAATCTCCTCGACACCCACAAAGGTCAATTGCGAAGTTGCGTAGCATTTCATTCCCGTAGTTCGTGTGGCGGACTTCAGGATGGAACTGGAACGCAACGATGCCGCTGTCGTTTGCAATAGCAGCTATCGGGGATGTGGGGGTTTCAGCTATGACTCGGAAACCGTCCGGAACGGAAGTGACTACGTCTCCATGACTCATCCAAACATCATGTTCGTTAGGTAGGTCGCGAAAAATCTCGTGTTTCGGACCAACAGTCTTGGCTCGGGCGGGACCAAACTCCCGGTCGTCTGCCGGTGTAACTGTTCCGCCTAGAGCATGACTCAGCAATTGCATCCCATAGCAAATCCCAAGAATTGGGACTCCAGTGCTCATGATTGAGTCGTGGAGTTGGGGTGCACCTTCTTCGTAGACACTGGTTGGTCCGCCTGACAGGATGATCCCACGCAGATTGTTGACATTCAGAGCTTCGAAATTCCCTGAAGGAACGATCAACGTTCGTACACCAACTTCACGTACTCTACGTGCGATAAGTTGACTGTATTGAGCACCGAAATCTACAACGACGATGGTCTCTGAATCGTCGGTTTTTTCGAACGACGTCATCGCCATTGAGGAACTCTTGTCTGGAAAATCTCGGCAAATTCGTGGTGCGCAGGGAGGACGGTCTGAGCGCAGGCGTGCGCACCGTCCACTCTAATTTGCCTCCCATCGGTGGCGGACTGCCGTAGGCTTCAGCATTACGCCACCTAACGCAAGTATACGGAGTTTTAGATCAAGGCTTTTGATCAGCTACATCGACAGTTATAGGGCCTTGATCTGCAACCTTAACTACGTATGTTTCGCAGCTAAAGCCCGATTCTGTTGCGGCATCAGCCATAGCTCCGGCTACGCGCATAACGTGGTCTGGGGGGGCAAGGGCAATGACAGTAGGACCTGAACCACTCAAGGCAGAGCCGTAGGCTCCTTTATCCATAGCCGCCCGAATACACGGAAATAGAACTGGGTTCAGTTCAGCCCGGTACGGTTGGTGAAGAAAGTCTTCTGTAGCCAACGCCAGTAATTCATATCGACTGGTTTGAAGTGCTGCGAGGAAAAGCGATGCGCGACCCAAATTTGCGATGGCATCTTCGAGCGTGACTGTGCTCGGAAGGTCCAAACGGGCCTTGGTCGTCGCCACTCGGTAACTTGGCACGATTAAGCAAATGCCGATGTCATCCGGAAACGGAATCTGAGCCGCATGGATCTCTTGATCTGTACGTACATTAACGACCAATTGACCTAAAAGTGCGGCCGCGACGTTATCCGCGTGACCTTCAAGTTCAGCTGCTTTCCAAAGTAGTTCCTGAGTATCGTGGCCTAGCTGGAACGCAATGTTTGCGGCTACAAGGCCGCCTACAATTGCTCCGGCGGATCCGCCCAAGCCGCCTTGGGGAGGGATATGACGTGTCGCCTTTAGTAGGTAGGGTCCTGCTGTCGTCGGTGCGAGAGTTCGAAAAGCGCGGAACGCGAGATTTCTGAAGACATCTCTAGGGACATGGTTCTTAAATTTACCGTTCGCCTCGATTGCATCGTGTGAAGCTGGTTCGAACAAATAACTGTCACGAAGCTCAAGTGCCAGCGCGTACGTATCAAATCCACACCCAAGATTTGCGGAAGAGGCAGGGACAGAAACGTGGATACGCTTGGTCATCGTCGCGGGTCGATTCTCGAACGCACTGACGTCAATGCACCTGACACCAATTGGACCGATTGCTGTCGGAATGGAGCAGATGTGCGGTGGGTGTGGACACTTAGCAGGAATCCTATACCAACAAGGGTTACCAACAGAGAATTCTTTCCAAAACTCACTAAAGGCAGGGTTATTCCGGTTACTGGCATTAGTCCCACATTCATTCCGATATTGACGAAAGACTGTGTGAAGAGCATCGCAGCTACGCCGATTGCTAGCAGTTGGCCGAAGGTGTCTCGGGCTCTGAGCGCTATAAAAATTGCTTGAGTTATTAGCAGCGCGAAAAAAAGCACCAGACCTAGAGTGCCTACGAGTCCAAGCTGTTCTCCAAGCATCGCAAAAATAAAGTCTGTGTCTTTGACACGTAGGAACTCGAGGTTGGATTGAGTGCCTTGACCAACGCCTTGGCCGAAGTATCCGCCTGACCCGATTGATATTTGTGCTTGCAGCACGTTGTAGCCAGCGCCTAATGGATCACTGCTTGGATTAAAGAACATTACGAAACGTTGCCTCATGTAGTCCTGTGCGAAAAACCATCCAAATGGAAACGCCGCGAGTCCGACGCCTATTGGTAGAACCAGATGCCATGCTCGTGCACCGGCGACAAAAATCATGGCCAGCCATATACACAGAAAAACCACGGCCGTGCCTAAATCTGGCTCTAGTAGGATCAGGCCAACTGGAAAGAGAGCGATTACTAGGCTGGTTAGCACTGAACGAAGGGAACGGATCGATTCACGTCGTTCGGAGAAATGCTTAGCGAAGAAGACAATGGCTGCAATCTTCATGATTTCGGATGGTTGTATCACAATCAAACCGAGGTCAAACCAACGACGGGCACCCAGGCTAGCGTCTCCAACAAAAAGGACAAGACAAAGTGCTATAAGGCCACCAATGTAGGCGGGAATGGCAAGCCCCTTGAGAAACCTGTAGTCAATTTGTGACATTGAAATTGCTAAAACCAAGCCAATTCCGGCCAACGCCGCTTGCTGGACGGCTCTACTCTCGAGGCCTTGTGCTTCAGGGCTTGAGGTTGTTTGCAACATTAGGATTCCAAGTCCGATTAGGGCTAAGGCGGATATCAGCGTTGCCCAGTCAATCCGCAGTAGAAAGATGCGCATCATAGTCTTCGGTCCGGAGATACAAAATCGGGACGGTCTTGCGGAAGAGGTGGCATTTGACCGGTCATCAAGTAGTCGACGATATCTCTAGCGATTGGCGCGGCTGCAAAAGATCCCTCGCCGCCGTCTCGTACTAGGACCGCGAACGCATATTCTGGTTTTGAGGCGGGCGCATACCCAGAAAACCACGCGTGACTTGGTAGGCGTCCCTCTGGGTCACGTTGCCCACTGTACTCGGCCGTACCGGTCTTTCCAGCAACAACTGCATAGGATGACTGTGCGCGTGTGCCTGTTCCAGAAGAACCGTTTACAGCCTGTAAGAGTCCTCGTTGCAGAAGACGCAGGTGACTATCGCTGACCGGCAGTTTTCCTAGAAGTTCTGGCTGGAAAGTTTTGACTATTTGGCCTTCCGGGTTCAGAAGCTTGTCTACGATTTTGGGCCGCATTAATCGGCCACCATTTCCAATCGCTGCATACATGTTAGCGATTTGTAGAGGTGTTACCTGAACTAGGCCTTGGCCTATCGCGGAGTGGTAGGTGTCTCCTGTTACCCACGGTCCTAGCTTGGCGTCGTTCTTCCAACCTGAAGTTGGAACGACGCCAGCTGCCTCGCTTGGAAGATCAATGCGTGTGGCAGTACCAAATCCAAAACCTCGTTCAAATTCTGACAAACGGCGGTTACCAAGCCCCGTTAGGTTTGTGTAAGGATTGCCGCCGGACACGTTGTAGAAATAGATGTTGCACGATTCAGCAATTGCTCGTTCGAGGTTTACCAGGCCGTGTCCTTGCGGCAACCAATCGTTAAAGGCCCACCCGTCCTTCAGAATTAATTGACCATCGCACTTGATATTGCTTTCGGGCAGTATGATCCGAGATTCTAATGCGCCACTCGCAGCCACTAATTTATATGTTGAACCCGGGGGATAAAGGCCCGAGATAGCGTGGTTAATTAGAGGCCTTCTAGGATCGCTTGCTAGGAGCTCGTAATCTTTGTTGGAGACCCCTTTAGCAAATACGTTGTTGTCATAATCGGGAAGACTAACCAGTGCTACTACTTCTCCAGTGTCAGGACGTAACACGACTACCACGCCAGCCCCCTGTTTACGTAGGGCGAGGTGTCGAGCCAGAATTTCTCGAACCGCGTTTTGCTCATTTACCGCTAGTGTGAGTACAGCATTTGATCCGACGACAGGTGTTTGCGATGAAACTTCTTGGAAAGTTCGTCCGAATGCATCAATTTCAAGTCGTTTCGCACCGTCACGGCCTCGCAACTCACTCTGTAAGGTCTTTTCTAGGCCGGAGCGTCCTATATGTTCGTCGAACAGGACGCCACGTTCTTGATAGGCAGATACCTCTTCAGCCGGTATCGGCCCTGTAAATCCGATGATGTGACCAAATGTGTTTCCATGTTTGTAGCTTCGCCGTATGGCTGTCCGGATAGAGATTCCGGGGAGATCGTGTTGTCGCTCCTCAATGGCAAGCGCGGATTCCCGGGGTATTGCGTCGGCTATCTGAATGGCTTTAGTGGGCGACTGTTTTGCTTGATCAAGTTTGAACTGGAGTTCTTGTAACGACTCTCCAGTTAATGTTGCAACATTAGAGAGGACTGGTGTTTCCCGTTCTGCAGACAATTTCGAGGCTGTGAGCCAGGCGCTATAAATCGGGATATTTCTCACTAGTGGTTCGCCGTTGCGGTCGTAGATAAGTCCTCTAACGGGATGGATGGATTCAGTACGTGCCCGATTTCGTAGCGCTTGTTCTTTGTACTTCGCGGACTCGACTACCTGAAGCTGCCACAGCCGACCGATGAGCGCGGCGTTTCCAATTAAGGCTGCGCCTCCCAGGATAAGTGCCCGTCGGGATCCATCAGCAGGCGGTCCTCCAGCGCCTGGCCGTGCTTCAGGGTGTGAATACCCAATCGAACCTCGCTTGTTGTGCTGTTGAAAATTAGCCACGTTTCCCTAGCCGATGCTTTGAAGTCTGGGTGTGCTACTCGGTCGTTGGTTCTTCCTCAGCAGACGTAGAACCGGGTACATAAGTAAGGCGAAAAAGATGTTCACTAGGCTTGCAAATGGAAGTCGGTCCAGAACTTGCGTGCGCCAGTTCACTTCGAAACCGTTTAGCTGCATTGCTAAGACAATTGCTGGGTAGTACAGCAGTAACGCGATCGCAACACTCAAGATAGTAGAGGCAAGGCTGACTTGTTCGAAACGTTGGCTGCGCGCATCTACGACAACTACCAACAGCGTAAACAGTAGCGCGTTTGTACCGATCGGCGACACGGATAATAGGTCGACAAATAAGCCTGATGCGAAAGCCCAGACGAGAATTCTGCTGCTACTGCTGGTTTTAGCTAGAACGATGACTGTGACCAGGACCAGTGATGGGCGGACACCTGCGATTTGAAAGTAGGGAAAAACTGATGATTGGAACAGAACCATAATAAGGATAAGCACAACTGTTCCAATTGAATTGGCGCGTGGAATCCAGCCTCGCTGCGTTGCTTGTATCTTGGTCACTGTCACAGTTGAAGCCACCCGGATATCTTTGGGTACTTGTTCGCCAAATTGAGATGACCAAGTATTGGTTGAGTCGTATCTATCATCAAACTGTCATGTGTCGACACTAAGGATGGTACTGACATAGAGGGAGGTTAGGTGGCATTGGGGCAGGTCTTTACTGGCGGTATTAACCTACAGGCATTGGCAACAAACTGCTTTCGACTATCGTGGGTTGAGTGTCATGCAGGCCGGGCTACTTTTGATATGACGACCTGTAGTATGTCCAGATCTTTGGTCCGCTCGAATCGATCTATAACTGCTTCTCTAAAGACACTTGCTGGAGAGGAATGTATTGATAGGACACGACCAATAACGAGCCCTCGCGGAAATCTTCCTGCCAAGCCAGAAGTTTCAACCTCGTCCCCGACTTTCAACACAGCTTCAGGATCTATTCGGGTTAGCGTCAGGTATTTGCCACCATCACTCGTGATGATCCCGTCGGTTCCTCCGGGGGCACCTATGGTTATCGCATGCACCGAGCTTTGCGGACTGTCTATTGGAAGAACATGTGCTGAAGTTGACGTTACTGCCAAAACTCGTCCGGCTAGATGCCCTCTGGAGACGACGGCCATGCCTACACGTACGCCGTCGTTCGCGCCACGGTCGATCATCACGGTGCTAAGCGCGTCTACGCTGTCCAAACCAACCACTTGAGCTGTAAGGAGAGACAATTCGGTGTTTTGTTGTTTGTATGCTAAAGCTTCACGTAAATATTCGTTTTCTCGTTCGGCCGACTCCTGCTGGGATGAGAGGGTTCTAAGTTCGGAAACCTCTTTTTTAAGGAGTTGATTTTCCTTCTGGAGTTCACCAATACGTTGTAGATCAGCAATTGTTTGTGAGCTTCTTGCTGCGATGCTAGTCGTGGCAGAACGTACAGGTGAGACAAGATTCTGCACGAAACCTTCTACCGAGATACCTAGTCCTGTGCCTCGAAGCATGGTTAGCAAGAGGCTAATTCCAACAATGACCAACAAGAGTAGGATTGATCGTTGGCCGCCACGCATTGAGCTGCTAGCTAGCCATATGGCGCCGCGTTGTCTGCGACGAAGACTTCTCGAAAAGCTTCGAGATTGTGGAGACAGGCGCCCGTGCCGCGCACCACTGCCTCTAGCGCATTATTCGCAATGTGCACGGGGATGTCTGTTTCTTGCTCGATCCGCTTATCTAGTCCGCCAAGCATTGCTCCCCCTCCAGCGAGATAGATGCCTTGTTCCATGACATCGGCCAGTAGTTCCGGAGGTGTTGCTTCAATGGCTAACTTGATGTTGTCAACGATCTCCGTAACTGGACCACTGATTGCCTCACGGACTTGGCTGGATGTCAGTTCCACTTGACGTGGGAGTCCGGTTTGCAAATCGCGTCCTCGGACGATGGTGGTTTCCTCTTGTAGACCTGGGAAGGCCGATCCAATGGCGATTTTGCATGACTCTGCAGTGCGTTCCCCTATCAGGAGGGTATGGTCGCTTCGACAGTATTCAACGATATGTTCATCTATCTCGTCCCCTGCTACTCGAATACTGTGACTAACTACGACGCCGCCTAAAGACACAACAGCAACTTCGGTGGTCCCTCCACCAATATCAACAATCATACTTCCAGTGGCTTCCTGAATTGGCTGCCCTGCTCCTATAGCGGCAGCCATTGGTTCCTCGATCAAGTAAACCTCTCGGGCTCCGGCTTGAAGACTGGCTTCATGGACAGCACGCTTTTCAACCTCGGTCACACCCGATGGAACCCCGACGATGACTCTAGGGCGTGCTGCGATTGGTAGATCTCCGTGAACGCGACCAATGAAATACTCGAGCATTGCATGGACGGTATCGAAATCGGCTATAACTCCGTCTCGAAGTGGGCGGATTGCGACTATGTTTGTTGGCGTTCTTCCGACCATTTTCTTGGCTTCCGCACCAACCGCGAGGACACGGGAAGTCTGTGTCTCGATGGCGACGACCGACGGTTCAGACAAAACAACGCCACGATCTTTGACGTAGACAAGCGTGTTGGCAGTGCCGAGATCAATGCCGAGATCTCGACTAAATAGTCCCAGTAGGGCGCTGAATGGGCCGAACATGTCAGTTCCAAGTGTCAGTTATAGCGAGGGCAAGGCCTCGATTCCATCAGCATAGCGGTCGGAACGGTGCAGGATAACGAGAAGATGGTTTATGCAAGACGAATTGTTTGTGACAGGGCATCATTTAAATTAGCTACTTCAACAAAATCCATTTGTTTTCGCACATGTTCTGGAAGATCAACTAAATCCTGTCGATTACTTTTGGGCATCACGAATTTGCCGATACCAGCGCGATGAGCGGCCAGAACTTTTGCCTTAATGCTTCCTACCGGAAGGACGCGACCCTGTAATGTGATTTCTCCTGTAAGGATGACGTCGCGGCGGACTTTCTTTTTTGTAAGAGCCGAGATCAGTGCAATGGCCATTGCGAGCCCAGCGGAAGGCCCCTCTTTAGGAAGTGAACCGGAGGGCACATGCACATGAACATCCTGTTTTGAGAAATCGACGTCTTTGTAACCTAGTCTCGAAGCATGAGCTCGGGCGTAAGTCAGAGCAGCGTGCGCTGACTCTTGCATTATGTTGCCCATGAGTCCCGTTAGTTCAACTTGTCCGGTCCCTGGTGCCAGTATCACTTCTATCGGGGCTAGGTCACCGCCAGATGGCGTGTTAAACACCGCAGTTGCTACGGCCACGCTGTCTTCTGCTTCAGCCATGCCAAATCTAAATTTTGCGGGGCCTAAGTGTTTTGGAACATCCGACTCACCGACTTCCCAGCCTTGCTCACTGCTCTCAGCTCGTAACACTGCATGCTTTCGAACAATCGTGGCTATCGAACGGGTAAGTCCTCGTACGCCAGCTTCTTGGGTGTACTCACGGATAATCCTTACGATGGAACCTCGGGTAAATTTCACCCCGCCAGGCTGAAGTCCGTGCTCAATAATTTCTCTTTCGATAAGAAATTTTTCGGCAATGGCGACTTTCTCGTCTTCTACATACCCGGGTAGATCAATGACTTCCATTCGATCTACTAGAGCTGGCGGTAGGTTATCCAGAGTATTGGCCGTGGCAATAAAAATAGCTCGGCTGAGGTCGTACGGTATTTCTATATAGTGATCGCTAAACGTATGGTTTTGTTCTGGGTCTAGCACTTCCAGAAGCGCGGCGGACGGGTCTCCACGGAAATCCATTCCCAGCTTGTCGACTTCATCGATCATGAATACTGGGTTGACCGTTCCTGCTCGTCTCATCATTTGAAGTATTCGTCCGGGCATTGAACCGATGTAGGTCATGCGATGTCCGCGTATTTCTGCTTCGTCTCTGACTCCTCCAAGCGAGACCCGAACGAATTTTCTGGAGAGAGCTTCAGCAATCGATCGTCCGAGGCTTGTTTTTCCTACTCCCGGGGGACCGACGAAGCATAAGATTGGGCTTCGTGAATTTCTGGCAAGGCGACGCACCGCTATGTATTCGAGCAGTCGTTCCTTGACTCGGTCTAGACCGTGGTGATGACTGGCCAGAATTTTGGCCGCATCACGAATATTTGTAGTGTCTCTTGATCGTTTTTTCCATGGCAGCTCAGTCAGCCACTCTAGGTACGATCTAACCATGCTTGCTTCCGGGGATCCTTGTGGCATGGAGCTGAGCCGTTCAATGTCTTTTAGTCCTCGTTCAATCACTGCTGCAGGGAACTTTCTCGAATTGAGCTTCTTGCGAAAGGCCTCGATCTCAGCGCTTTGTGCGTTAGGTTCGCCCAATTCTTTGGTGATCGTTCGCAGTTGCTCACGGAGGATTAGGTCTCGTTGGTCTTTCTCAACTTCTTTGCGAACCCCATTACGAACAGTCTCTTCGAGCTCAAGTACTCGTATTTCTTCCTCTAACACCTGAATGACAAGGGTTAGCCGTTCGGAAACTTCACGTATTTCCAAAACCTCTTGGTGAATATCAGGGAGCAGGGGTAGAGAAGCAGCAACCACATCTGCAAGGGATCCAGGTGTTTCAGTGTTTATAGCTCTGATGTACGAGTCTTCTGGGATCGAGTCACTGAGTTCGACAACTCGATGGAATAGGTCCAGTGCTCGCGGCATGAGATCCTTGGCGACTTGGGGTGATTCATCCAGATCATCGACCGGCCAACTGGCAACCCGCAAAAACGGTTGTTCAGATATTGTATTTACCGCTCGTAGCCGGCGCTCGCCTTCGACAAGCACACTAGTGGTTCCATCCGGGAGCTTGAGCATTCTGACGATAGAGGCCTCAGTGCCAATTTCATATAGATCGTTCAAGTCAACGGATTCCAGTTCGGGATCCTGCTGACCAATAAGCAGAATTCGTCGGTCTTTCGATAGAGCTTCTTCAATAGCTGCTACGGATTTCTCGCGGCCTACAACGAACGAATGCACAGAGTCTGGGATTGGGAATAGGGTTTCTCCCCGAAGCGGGAGGACAGGAAGATTTATCTCTGATGGCAGTTGGGTTTCGGCATCCAAGTCAACGGCATCGGCAGATGTTTCTGTCGGCGAGGCCGTGGATGTGTTGTCCGGCGACGTTTGTTTTTTTTTGGAGGGCTTTGATGGAGGAGTCAAGTTGTCGTTTTCTCGGATATTGATTTGCCCAGAAGATCTAACAGTGCGAGAGGGTTATCAATTAGCACTGTTTCGGTCTCATCCGCATTTAGACCTGCTCCGCGTGCTACACGACGGGCTAACGCTTCTGACAGGAGGTCATCAGGAGCATGGGCATCACTGTTAACCAGCATTCTGACGCCGGCCTCCCTGCATACATTGGCGACGTGACCATTTGTGAGCGAGTGGCCTCTGCGGGCAGACAGTTCTACGAATTTTTTGTTCTCTCGAGCTACTTGGCCGAGTTCTGGACTCAATAAGCCCGGATGAACGAGTGCGTTGACGTGCTCAGATTCCAGCGCAGCCCGGTTGGTTCCCGCTTCTACCGGTTCAGCAATTGTCTCACCGTGGACCGCAACGAATTCAGCTCCAGCATCCACGGCCATACGGGCAACACGGTCGATTGACCGTGGTGGCACATGCGTGATTTCGACACCTGGTATTGCAACTAGTTCCCAAGCATTTTCGGCTTCTCGGCAGTCACGGGTCAGTGCTTCTAGGACGTCCTGAACGTTTGCCGGGCTGGCGTGGTCTGTGATTGCCACTGCTGTATATCCATTTACATGGCAGCGGCGGAGAAGTTCCATTGGTGAAAGCTCTCCGTCGCTAAGGAATGTGTGAGTTTGGAAATCAAATAGCATTTGGTTTTGTTGTGGAGGGTCTATAAATCCTAGTTGAGTTTATAAAGGTGTCGATCTATTACTACAGGCTACCTCGTGTGTGACCTAAAGGAACTCAAAGCGGGCAGATTTGTTGCACTTCCGCGCTGCTTTTGTTCACGCAAGTAATTGGAGCGTAAGTTGGAGGGGCAAGGGAGAAAGTCGAGGCATCTGATCCCCATCATTAGATGTTCAGGAGTTTGTTTGGCTCAAATCGTGATGGTCTGTCCTGTTCTTGCCGACTCATAAGCGGCGAAGATTGCCCGTAGCACTTCCAAGCCTTCTGCCCCGGTGATGGGAGGCGGAGTCTCGCCAAGGGCGGCTCGTATTGTTTCGCGGACCCATGGCGTATAGCCGGCTGTAGAGGAGTCGTAGGAGAATTGACGATTGGGGTTGGCGTTCATTGTAGGGTCCGTGCCATGCCATTCGAGTACCCCGCGGTCGCCAGCGCCGTGACGGATCCACCCCTTGGATCCCCAGATCGTCGTATCGATCTGGTAGCCGTGATCGAGCAAATAGCCTGACATCATGGAGCCATGTGCGCCGCTCGCCATACGAAAATTTACCAGGGCTAGATCTTCTACATCGATAGGCCCACCGCCAACGTTGGGAGCCATTGCTTGAACCTCGGTTATACGATCCCCTGTGAGGAACAGTATGAGATCCAGTTGGTGGATACCCAGCCAGATGAGATGACCGCCTCCGGCATCCGATTTATTGAATGTCCAATTGCGTCGCTCAGTGTTCCAAATTCGGGTCTGGTCGGCGAGTGTCATGCCGCGCACGGCGTACAAATCTCCGATGCCATTCTGCTGGTAGATCCTTCGTGCGTCTTGGACCCACGGGTTAATTCGATTTCCGAGGGCTAACATTAAGTGAACCTGTTTTTTGTCGGATAACTCGCACAGGTCGGCAAAATCGTCCGGTTCGACACATGCTGGCTTTTCTGCAAGCACATGAATACCGGCCTCCAGCACTGGTCGAATGAGTGAAGGGGCTTTCCTGCCTGTGGCGGTTACGATGGCAAGTATGGGATCTTGTGATCGAAGCATTTCTGTGAGCGACTGATAGGTATCGGTCAGCTTGTCACCGATAACTTTTTGGGCTTGGTCAAAGACTGCGCCGTCTTCGTCCACGATGCAGGCATCAGAGACGGAGTCCAAGTCACGAATGGCATGTAGGTACGCGGGGATGTGAGCCGCACCTTCATGTGTTATGAGGGCCACACGTGCCATGGCGGTCTTCCTTGTGCGGGATGTATATGACGTGAATTATCCAGAGCTTGCCCATGTATGTCGATGCATCCCGACATCCTTGAGAAAAGATCTCCGGTTGGGGACATACTTCTCTTAGTGAGGCATGCCACAACAAGGCGTTTCACCTGCCTGCCTCAACAGTGGAAGTTGACGTCGGTGAAGGGGCCTCCTAGCCTCGAGCTTCGGTAAATAGGCGACACGCAAGGGGTTTTGATGGGTGCTGGGCAGGATATACATCAGGCTTCAGAGATGACAGAGCGCTTCGAGCCGCCGGCGGACTTCGCTGGGTCGGCTCACGTACCGAGTTTTGAGGTGTACAAACAACTACATCAACGGAGCTTGGATGATCCAGAAGGATTCTGGCGCGAGATTACTGACGACTTCGTGTGGTTCAAGCCGTGGACGCAACTTCAGGAGTGGAAACCTCCATTTGTTAAATGGTTTGTAGACGGTGAAACGAATATTTCCGTCAACTGTTTAGATCGTCATGTAGATGCTGGTAGGGGGAATAGGGTCGCGTATTACTGGGAAGGTGAACCTGGGGATACTCGTACGGTTACTTATGCTGATCTATTAGCTGATGTCCAACGCTTCGCCAATGGCTTGAAGGCTCAAGGGCTGGAATGCGGTGACCGGGTCATTATCTACATGCCAATGGTTCCCGAGTTGCCAGTGGCGATGTTGGCATGTGCTCGCCTCGGACTCGTGCATAGTGTGGTGTTTGGGGGTTTTAGCGCGGATGCGATTCGAGACCGAGTTAATGATGCGGGTGCCCGGGCTGTTATTACAGCGGATGGCAGCTGGCGTCGTGGACGAGTCATTCCTTTGAAGGCCACTGTCGATAGCGCGCTTGCAGAAAATGCTTGCCCGACGGTCGAAACGGTTGTGGTGCTCAAGCGCTGTGAAAATGCTGTCGATTGGAACGACGATCGAGATGTTTGGTGGGATAAGGCCATTGATGGCCAGTCAGATGTGTGCCCACCGGTCCATCTCCCCGCTGAACACCCGTTGTACATTTTGTATACAAGTGGCACGACTGGAAAACCCAAAGGGGTTGTGCACGCGACCGCCGGGTACATGGTGTATACGGCGTACACGTCACGAATGGTCTTTGATCTTAAAGAAGATGATATTTACTGGTGTACGGCTGATATTGGTTGGGTGACGGGGCATAGCTACGTCGTATACGGAATTCTGGCTAATGGGGCTTCTAGTGTGATGTATGAAGGTGCTCCTAACCATCCTGCTGAGGATAGATTCTGGGAAATCATCGAAAAATATAAGGTCACGGTTTTTTACACGGCGCCAACAGCTATCCGAACTTTTGTTCGCTGGGGCGATCACCATCCAGACGGTCATGATCTCTCGAGTCTTCGTTTGCTAGGAACGGTGGGAGAGCCAATTAATCCAGACGCATGGCTTTGGTATCACCGAGTCATTGGTGGGGGTAATTGCCCTATTGTTGATACGTGGTGGCAGACAGAGACTGGTGGAATCTTGATTACGCCGTTACCTGGTGCGACCGCACTTAAGCCGGGGTCGGCGACACTTCCTTTCCCAGGCGTGGAGCCCGAAGTGGTAAGCGAAGATGGTCAGCCGGTGGAGGATGGTGAGCGCGGTTTGCTGATTGTTCGACGTCCGTGGCCGTCGATGATTCGCGGCATCTATCAAGATGGATGGGGTCAATCAGGGCATGTTGGGGAATTTGGTGATCGAGAAAGATTTGTTGATACGTATTGGGAAAAATTCCCGGGGCAGTACTTAACTGGTGATGGAGCGGTCCGTGATGCTGATGGGTATTTCTGGGTCATAGGACGCGTCGATGACACGTTGAGCGTTGCTGGACATCGTATAGGGACGGCTGAGGTTGAAAGTGCCTTGGTCAGTCACTCATCTGTTGCTGAGTCGGCGGTTGTCGGGGCACCAGATCCTATTACCGGAGAATTTATCGCTGCATTTGTAACGCTCAAGGCCGGAATCGATGGGGATGATGCGCTAGAGGCGGAACTTACTGCTCATGTGGGTGAAACGCTTGGTCGATTTGCCCGTCCAAAGATGTTGAAGTTTACGGACGCGCTCCCCAAGACGCGGAGCGGAAAAATTATGCGTCGTCTTCTGCGGGATATCGCGGCAGGCCGTGAGGTGGTTGGTGACACGACAACCCTTGAGGACCTGTCAGTACTTGCATCCCTTCGAGGAGACGATGATTAGCAAGTAACTTCTAATGCGGTGATACGGACGGTCCAGCTAGGATGGGTGAAATTGACTTTGTGAACGTACGCACAAGTGATTAGGGTTGAACATCTTAGGAGCACGCAACGGATGATTCGAGCAATGATTAATAGTCGTCGGTTAGTCGGAGTAGCCGTCGGTTTGTTATGCGCTTTGGCCACGGTGGCATGTGGAGAAACAGATCCTGTGCAGGAGTCACCAGTGGTCGCAACGTCTGCGCCGGTGGCAAAAGCAACGGTCCCGCCTGGTCGTACTGCGGCTCCTGCAGCTGCAGTGCCAACAGCCCGAACCTCGCAGACGGTTGCGGCGGTTGTTCAGGTAACAGCGGCTCCTACCGAGGCTTCGACTCCGGCTCCTACGGCTGCTTCCACAGCTGCCCCGGTGGCTGTTGCTGTCGTCAAGGGAGGTTCCGGCAACGGCAAAGAGCTATTTACGGCCAATGGATGTATTGCGTGCCATGGTGCTGATTTAAGCGGGGGCATTGGACCTAAGCTTGCAGGAAGATCCACGGCTGACCTGACTGACGATCGTATTCGTAGTCAGGTCCGTAATGGAGGCAATGGGATGCCTGCGTTCGAAAAGATTACGGATCAACAACTCGCTGATATTATCGCGTTCATCAGGAGTGTTTAAACGCTCCACGTGACGATCGGATGGGTCGATGGTGGTTGCTGCCAAGTCTTCTATCGGTCCGCGCCACAACGTTGGGCAGAACGCTCGAGCATCTACGGGTGTCTATTCGTGGCGTTTGGGGATGTGTAGGACCGTCGGACTGATGGGCTTGCTGTGTGGGTTGGTGTTTGGAGCTTGCGGAAACGGGGAGCAATCTGGCTCTGAGTTGAAGCGGCAGGACCTGTCCATTATTGCCCCGGAGCGTTGTAAAGGCTCTGGCAGCGCGAACGCGTCAACACCATTTTGTTAGTGGGTCGTCGATAGGTAGATAAGGCTCAGTTGAGGTTAAAGCGGCGGCGACCACGCAGGGTTCGTGTCACGACCCGGACTATTGGTTAGTTGTTGGACGTTACCGCCATCAGCGTCCATCACGTAAATATCGAAGTCACCGTCGCGGTCACTTGCAAACACGATTTTTGATCCATCTGCCGACCATGCTGGAAAAAGATCTGCTCCGGAATCTTCAGTCAACCGTGTCATTTTCCCGGCCTCACTTATGGTGTAGATCTCTGGGTTTCCGTCACGCTCACTCACAAATGCGATCCTCGTCCCATCGGGTGACCATTTGGGGTATGTTTCATCTGCGGCTTGGGTCGTTACTTGCTGTAGCTCGTTTCCTACATACATCCAAATGTCGAAATTGCCGGCACGGTTGCTGTGAAATGCCATGCTCGTTCCGTCGGGTGACCAGGTCGGTGCTAAATCTGAATTCGGATCTATTGTGACGGCATATCCTGTGCCGTCGTCCAACGACATGAGGAAAATGTCCCAATCACCTTCACTATCACTGGTATACAGGATCTCGTTTTCGTTGGGTGACCAAGCGACGTGACCTTCTTGCGCAACAGAATCGGTTACTTGTTGGACGGTACCGTTCAGATCCATGACAAAAATATCCCAGTCTCCAAATCTATTGCTATGAAATCCGATGTACTCGCCGGAGGCCGACCAGGACGGGAATATGTCATCGCCTTCGGTATCGGTGTATTGCACGACGTTGTCACCGGTTACGCTCATGACGTAAATGTCTTGATCTCCGTCGCGATTGCTTGCGAAGGCAATCAGGTGTTGTGATGCTTGAAGGTCTCCAGTCTCAAGCTTTGGCAACCATTCATCGAGCCGTATTTGGATCTCGCTAGCTGGAATTAAAAATCCGACACTCTCCGCAGTGGTTGGCGAAAGTCCGGACACGGCCATGCCTGCGAAGTTTCCTGTGGACGTTATTGCAAGTCCCCCGCTCACGCCAGGATTTAGGGCCGCATCGGTTTGTAACACGGGTTGGCCAAGAACATTAAGTCGTCCAGAAAAGATTCCTTGGGTCACCGTGATTGATTTACTGCATTGCAGTGGATCTTCAGATCCGGGGAAGGGGTATCCCAGCACTACCAGGGATTCGCCGAGTTCAAGTTTGGTGTCGTTCATCCATGGCAGGGCCTGGATCGGTGGGAGCGGACTCTCGGATTGAACGAGCGCCAGATCCCTGCCGATGTCCGCGGTCAACACCCTGAGCGGGACGGTTCCGCCATCCGGTATTGCCGCAACCAAATCTTTAGCCTGCCGGATGACGTGGTGGTTGGTGAGGATGAGGTTCTGGTTACCCAGTCTCACGCCGGATCCGCAGCCATTCGCATGTTCGAGTCGAACCACATACGGCTGGCTACGGGCGACTACCTGGGCGACAGATAGGGGTGTCGGAGTTGGTGTTGGTTGGGGGGTGGCCGTAGGTCGAGGGGTGGCCGTAGGTCGAGGGG
>MDTE01058585.1_pt1 | contig 133898 bp, 125 predicted proteins | sample 811231 | NCBI WGS metagenome assembly MDTE01 (sample SAMN05326651, study PRJNA326480) | marine metagenome | isolation source: seawater | place: Indian Ocean: Red Sea | collected 2010 | reverse complement strand
GCAATCCCATCCGCACCGTCTGCGCCCGCGGCGCCAGTCGGCCCGATTGCGCCGCTGTCCCCCTTCGGTCCGGTCGGACCAGCCGCGCCCGCGACACCGTCGACGCCGGGCGCCCCGGCCGGTCCTTGTGGTCCGGTCGGCCCCTGCGGTCCCGTGCTGCCAGCGGCACCATCGGCGCCGGCATCGCCCTGCGGCCCGGTCGGCCCGTCAGCGCCATCCGCCCCATCGGCCCCATCCGCACCAGCCGGTCCCGCGGGGCCCGTCGGACCCGCGGCGCCGGCATCGCCCATCGGGCCGGTCGGCCCGGTCGGTCCCGTGCCGCCAGCCGAGCCGATCGTGATGTCCATCGACCCGACCGACTTCGACGACAGCTTCGGCGCCCGCTTGCTCTTCCGCTTCCCCTTGCCCTTCTTGCCCTTGCCCTGCCCCTGGCTGCCCTCGTCCCTGATCACGGTCAGCAGGTGCGTGCCGGGATCGACCGTCGGCAGCGTCACCACGATCTCGGTCGGACTCGAAGAGACCACCGGCAACACGATTGCCCCGTCCAGAATGACGGTCGGCGTCAGGCCGCCGAAATTGGCGCCGACGATGGTCAGCGTCGAGCCGCTGGCGGTCGCCTGGTAGATCACAACCTGGCGGTCGGAACGCGCCGATGTCGGCTGCACCAGGAGTGCAATCAGCATGAGGAGCGACAGAGTCAGAGCTACTGGATAACGCATCGCACGAGACTCCGCCACCGAGGCGGGATAAGCGCCCGGTGAGGAACAACCGCGTCAGAGACGCTTTGGATTGAGCCGCCGCTGGGGAGTACGGCGGATGAAGAAAGCACGCACGTGTAGCACGCCCAACACCCTAGCTGGCCAGCCAGGGAGCCACGCCTACCAACCGGCCAGGGTGGCCGCGATCTGTTGCCGAGCCGCCGACGGGCGACTCGTATGGTGATTCACGAAGTAACAGAAGAGGATCGGATCGGTCGAGTCAGGGCGGAGCAGCCCGGCCAGACCCACGGTGTGTTGCAAGGTGCCCGTCTTGGCAGACAGCGGCGGGAGCGCCGGCCAGCTCTCGAGCGTGCCCTGTCCTGGCGTCGCAAACCCCTCGAACAGCGTTGGTCCCCACGGTTGCCGCAGGGCGTATGTCAGCACCGATACCACGGCGCGAGGGGTGATGAGGTTCGCCGCTGAGAGCCCCGACCCGTCCTCGAGCGACCAGGCCTCGTCTGACGTATCCGCCCCGGCAACCCGCTCGAGAAACTCGGAGACCGCCTCGACTCCGTCATCGAACCTCCCGGTCCCGGCCACCTCCCGTCCCAGTGTCAGGACGAGCATGTCGGCCGTCCAGTTGTGGCTGTCGGTCAGCACCCGAGTCAGGACTTCGGACAGCGACGTCGACTGCAACTCGGCCAGCCCTCGTCGGCCCGAGTCTGGCGCCAGGGGCGTCAGCCGGGTCGTACCGCCCAGCTCGATGCCCCGGTCGGCCAGCACCTCGACCAGTCGACGAGCCACCCGCCGCATCGGGGCCGGATCGCTCACGGCAATCCGGAACGACGGCTCGCTGATGGGGAACTCGCCACGTAGCAGCAGCGTATCGGTGCCCCAGAGCGGCACCAAGTCCAGCGTGCCCTCACCGTGCCGGTCCTGCCCCACCGTCCGCGCCAGGTTGACGATCTCCAGTGCATCTGGAGCGGTCACCGACACGGGCGCGCCCATCTCCGCCCCCGCTCCCACCGTGACCATGACCGTGGCGTCATTGACGGCAAGCGGGGCCGGGGGCGTCCCGAACCGGTAGGGCAAGTCCGAGAAATCACGGTCGGTCGGATGCCGACGCCCAGGAAAACGAGCGGTGTCGACGACCAGGTTTCCTTCCACCCGGCGAACGCCACCCGCCTGCACCATGTCGGCGAGCGCCTGGATGACCGCGTCGCCACCCGGCTCGATGATCTCGTCGTTCCAGGTGGGATCGGCCCCCGGCACCAGTACCAGATCCCCCTGGACAACCCCGTCCTCCACGCCGCTCGACGTTTCGAGCCTGGTCGACCATTGGTACTCGGGCCCCAGCAGATCGAGTGCGGCCGCCACGGTCACCACCTTGAGCACCGACGCCGGCGTCAACAGCCGGTCGGCGTTCTCGCTGGCAACCACCTCCAGCTGACCGTCGTCGCCAACCCGGGCCGCGAGATAGCCGGCATAGGCGCCGTCAGACGGCTGCGCCCCCGCCGAACGCGTAGAGGCGCCGCCGAGGGCGGTGACCAGCAGTACGGCGACGGCGAAGAGGCGCACTCGTGGCATGGACGTGTCGCAATCTTGTTCGGGCTGTCTCCGTCGGTCAACCATGCTGATGCTCAGCGAGAGCCGACAGGCCTTGACTCCGCCTCTGGCCACTGCGATTCTTCACCGTGATGCGTGCCACGCTGGCCATGTCTACCCTGGCCGGACTTTGCCTGCTCGGGACCGCGGCCCCGGCTTCGGCTCAGCCGACTGAGCCGAGCCTGCCCCCGGTCGCGCTCACCCCGACCGAGTACAACAACACCGTCGCGGACCTGCTCGGCTTCCCGCGCGATGGCGAGGCGTGGCCCGACCGCCCGCCACTGGCCGACCGGATCAGCCCGCGCCGCGCCGCAAGCAAGGGCGTCTTCTTGCCTCCGCCGCCACCGCCATCCTGGCCCTGGCGATTCCCGGAGGAGCCAGGCTCTGAAGGCTTCGAGGGGATCGTGCAGGGGCAGAGCCCCTCGTCGTATCAGGTGGAAGAGCTTCACCTCGCCGGAATGCACTTCGGCTCGTTCGCGCTGCTCTCGCCGACGTTCCTGACCTGCGACGGCTGGGCCGATCTGGGTACCAGCGAGCAGCAGGCTTGCGCCTGGGACAGCCTCGAACGGCTGGCGCCTCGCGTGTATCGGCGCCCGCTGACGACCCGGGAAACAGACCGCCTCCGGGCGTTCTGGTCCAAGAACGCGGCGGCCTTTCCGTCAGACGAGGCAGTGGCCATCACCGTGGCCGGTCTGCTCCAGGCGCCGGCGTTCCACTTCCGCTTCGACCCGGCGGCCGACCCGACCTCCGACACACTGACCGACTGGGAGCTCGCCTCCCGTCTCTCCTACTTCTTGTGGGACTCGATGCCGGACGAGGCACTCTTCGCCGCCGCCGAGAGCGGAGCCTTGTCGGATCCGGCAGAGATCGAGCGGCACGCCCGCCGGATGCTGGACGACCCGAGGGCACGGCCCGCAGTGGTGCGCTTCCATCATCAGTGGCTCGGCACCGAGGACGTGTTGCTGGTCGCTCCGGCTCGACGCGCCTTCGGACCGCTGTTCGGCCTGACACCCGATCTGAAGATCGCGCGTGACGACGATGTGAAATGGCCAGGGGTGATGGGCCCGGTCCGTCATTCGATGAAGCTCGAGACGGAGCTCTTCGTCGAACAGACCATCTTCGAGGGCGATGGCACGTTCACGGCGCTGCTGACCGACAGCCACGGCTACATGTCGGACGCGACCAAGCCGATCTATGGCGACGGCGCGGAGCCGGTCGCGGGAGGAACTCCCGTGACGAGACAGATCGAGATCGTGGTGGCGTCGATCGGCCAGACCAAGCCGCTGACGCTCTATCCAACCCGGTTCCCGAGCACGGAGCGCGCTGGCGTGCTGACGCTCCCATCGGTCCTCGCGCTGGGCGCCTATGCGGTGCAGCCGGGCCCGATCCTGCGCGGGAAGCGAGTGCTCGAACGGGTCGCCTGCATGCACCTCGGCACACCGATCCAGGGCGCCGAGTCGGCGCTCCCTCCGGATACGCTGACCGCCGAGAGCACCAACCGGGAACGGACGGCCACCGCCACCAGCCCGGCCACGTGCAACACCTGTCACCGGATGATCAATCCGCCGGGGTTCGCCTTCGAGCACTACGACGCCATCGGCAAGTGGCGCGCCACCGACAACGGCCAGCCGGTCGACGCCAGCGGCTCGCTGACCCTGGCGGGCGGCGAGCAGATCACCTTCACCGACGGCATCGACTTCGTGCACCGGCTGGCCGAGAGCGACCGCGCGCGCGACTGCTACGCCATGCACTGGACGCGCTACGCCCTGGGCACCCAGCTCGACGCCCGCGACCCGGGGCTGGCCCCGCTGCAGGAGCGATTTCGCAGCGACGACTCGATCCGTGAGCTGCTGGTCGCCATCGCCGGCAGCGACCTGTTCCGCACGCGGCCAACACCTCACACGTCTGGAGATCGCCGATGATCGTCCCGCGTCGACGACTGCTGCAGCTTGCGGGTCTGAGCGCCCTCGGCGCCAGCCTGCCCCGGACCGCGCTTCAGGCCTTCGCCCAGACGGGCGAGGCGCCGAAGCGTCTGGTCGTGGTGAGCCACTGTCACGGCTGGCCCTACGCCACGTGGCGGCTCCGCCCCGAGGGACTCGCCGAGCAAGAACCCTGGTCCGTCGATCTCACGTCGATGAGCCGGAACGAGTTCAGCCAGCCGCTGGCGCCGCTCTACGAGCATCGCCATCGCGTGCTGGCACTCGATGGTCTGTCGCTGGCCACGGCCGAGCTGGATGCCGGCGGAAACCGACACGACCGCGGCTGGGTCCATGCCTGGACCGGAAACAACGCGAACTTCTCGGCCCGCGACACACGGTCGACCTCGGCTTCGATCGACCAGCTCGTCGCGGCGCATATCGCGCGAGCCGACCGGCTACCATCGCTCGAGCTCTCGGTCGATGCCGCGCTCGAGGCGGGCCGGCCCATCTCCTACAGCCCGCATGGCATGCGTCTCCCGTCAGAGAACACGCCGCTCGCAGCCTGGGAACGGGTCTTCGGCCCGGCTTCATCGGGCGACGCGGTCGGCACGCGCCGCCGATCCACCCTCGACTTCGCGCAGGCCGAGTACAAGGAGCTGGCGTCGAACCTCGATGCGAGCGGTCGCGACCGGCTCGACTCGCACTTCAGTCTGGTGGAGCGGCTCGGACATCGGCTGGAGGGGCTCGCCACGTTGTCGTGCGACGCACCGGCCCGGCCGGCGGCCGCCTTCGCGCAGTACGACCAGCGGTTCGATGCGTTCACCGACATCATCGGCGCCGCCTTCGGGTGTGACATCACCCGGGTGGTGGCGCTGTCGCTGGGCGAGATGCCGACCGCCGAGTTTGGCGCCGACCACATCAGCGACAAGGTGCACAAGGGGATCGCCCACTACATCTACGACGACGAGGCGAAGTACGGCGCGATGACCGACTATGCCGCGCACCATGCGCAGCAGATCGCCCGACTCGTCTCGACGCTCGAGAACGTGCCCGACGTCGACGGCCGGTCGGTGATGGACAACACGCTGATCGTGTGGGGGTCGGAGCTGGGCGACGGGTGGCACGGCTACCGTCACTACACCCCGGTGCTCATCGGTGGGTCGTGGGCGTTCGATACCGGCAGGTATCTCTACTGGCCGCATGACACCCCAGCCGAGATGCGCGTCCCGGCGCAGGTGCTGGCCGAAGGGGTCAGCCGGATGTCCGGCCTCCCCCATCAGAAGCTCCTCGTGAGCATCGCCCAGGCGATGGGCCTCGACGTCGACCACGTCGGCCTCACGCACGTCCGCGGGCAGCGCGGCGACTACATCGATCTGACGGGTGGGCTCGACCGGCTCAACGGCTGAGACGTCTCCCCGGGCTTTGGGCTTTGGGCTTTGGGCTTTGGGCTTTGGGCTTTGGGCTTTGGGGACCCAGGCATTCGACCGGGAACCGCCAGCCGCCGAATGCCCGTAAGGTCGCCGGTGCGGCCGTCCCGACCGGCGACCGGCGGCTTTAGGCCGCGCGGCGCGCCGGCGCTCTCCTCGCTTTCAATCGGGTCCAGGCCCAGGCTCAGGCGGCCGCTGAGCAGTTGCTGCTTCTTCTCCGGCAGCGGGTGGAAATGCGCGGCACGGACGTCGCGTAGCAGACGCTCCCGGCCGGCGCGATCGTACCGAACCAGCCGCGACCGGACGCCGCTGTCGTCACCGCCGGCAATATAGGACAGCGCACCCGACGCCGCGACCGCGAAGTAGCCCACGTCTTGGGCGAGCTGTATCGATTGATCGCCCAATCTCGCTTCCACCGTGTCGAAGGCGCGTGCCAGCAGCCGTCCGTTCCGCTCGAACACGACGTGACCGGTCTCTGCGCCGGATGGACCCGGCACGAAGCTCACGGGCGACTCTGTCTCCAGAAGCACAGACGGATCCTGCTCGCCGGGGTGCAAGCCGAGCGAACCGAGCCGGACCACACCGGTCGGGCGGCCCAGGACTTCGTCGCCTTCGACGTAGAGGGACTGCCGACCATCGGGAAGCAACGCCGTCGGAAAGTGGAACGAACCTGGCACCGCCCGGGTAAGCTGAGACGGCACAGCGCCCGAACCCTGGACCATCCAGACGCCGTTCTCGTCCCCTTGCAGTCCACTCCGTCCGTACAGGATCGTGCCGTCGCCCCCCCAGGCGCCCAAATAGAAGCGCCCGCCCTCAGGCTCCACCAGGGTTGTTGACTGCCCGGCCTCGAGATCCACGCGATGCAGGCCACCATCCAGCGTCGTGAACAGCACGGAGCTGGAATCAGGCGACCAGACCGCTGCCAATGTACTTGCGCGCACTCCGCCGGAACCGGGCACCGGGCGGGCCTCGAGACTGTCGAGCGACCGCACCCAGAGCTGGCGGCCACCTTGTTCAGTCGGGCGTCTAAGAAAGAGCAGCTGGAGCCCGTCGGGCGAGATCATGTTGAGCCGTGGCAACCTGAACTGCTCGGTCACCGCGAAGACAGTCGCCGGAGACCAGGGCACGGACATCGCCCGCGGTCTCAAACCCGTGGATGGCGCCGATGTTGGGATGGTTGAGCGAGGCCAGGACCTTCGCCTCGCGCTCGAATCGCGCCAGACGATCCGGGTCTTCGGCGAACGCCTCGGGCAGCACCTTGAGCGCCACGTCACGGTCGAGGGTCGTGTCCCGTGCACGGAACACTTCTCCCATGCCGCCCTCGCCAATCTTGGCGGTGACCTCGTACGGCCCGAGCGTGGAGCCGGGGGCAAGCATCGTTTAGACCAAGCGGTCCACGGAATATACCGGCCGCCAATGCTGCAACTGGTTCCCGTAGCGGACGCTCGAAACTACAATGGGGCCATCCTGGCACCGGGCATCCGCTGGAGGAAATCTGGATGCCGACATTCGAGGAACGAGTGGCCTACCTGGAGGGCCGGGTGGAAGAACATGGACGGTCGTTGACCGACCTTGGTGAAGGGTTCGTCCGCATCGACCACCGGATCGACGGACTCGACCAGAAGATCGAATCCGGGTAGATCTGTCAGGCCGAATGGACGGCCTCGACCAGAAGATCGAGCGGTTCCGGGATGACCTCGTGGGACGGATCGACGCCGTGTCGGGTCGCATCGATACCGTCGACGCGAAGGTCGACCGCGTGCGAGACGAGCTCTCGGCCAAGCTGTCGAGCCAGTTCGTGTGGCTGGTCGGGATCCAGGTGTCGGTGCTGCTGGCCGTCGTCGGCGCGCTGATGGCGGGCTAGGACGGAGGAGGTGTGATGTTCAAACAGGCAACCGGCGCTATCGCAACCCTGGCGCTTGGCGCGCTGTTGATTCCGGCGCCGGCGACCGCCCAGTCCACCCCTCGGACCAAGTGGGGCGACCCGGATCTGCGCGGCGTCTGGAACAACGGCACTTTGACCCCGTTCCAGCGACCAGAAGCGCTGGGCACGCAGGAATACATCACCGAAGAAGAGGCGGCCGCCGCCGCGCAGCGGCGCGTGGACATCGACGCCGAGCTGGCGGCGCGTGGCGCGCTGAGGACCGAGGTGGGTGGCAACGTCGACCGGGGCGTGGACGGAGCGCCCGGCTCCTACAACAACTTCTGGATGGAACGAGGCACGGCGGTCGTGGCCGACCGACGCAGCTCGGTGATCACCGACCCGCCGAACGGCCGGCTGCCGGAGGTGACGCCCGAGGTCAGACACTGGATGGAGTCCGATGCGGCGCAGGTTCGGGCCGACGCCAGAGGCGGCCGCCGTCCCCTGGCCCATTACGACCAGCTCGATCTCGGAGACCGCTGTATCTGGTATCGCGGCGTGCCGTCGTTCCCGACCGCGTACAACAACAACTACCAGATCTTCCAGACGCCCGACTGGGTGGCCATCGTCCAGGAACACATCCACGACACCCGGTTCATACCGCTCGACGGTCGCCCGAACATCCCGGAGTCCATCCGGCAGTATGCGGGCGACTCACGCGGCCGCTGGGAAGGCGACACGCTCGTGGTGGAAACCACCCATTTCAACGAGCATGCGTTCATCAGGAACTTCACGCCGAACCTCAGCCAGGAGCTGCACGTGGTGGAACGGTTCACCCCGCGTGCCGACGGCGTCCTGGGCTACGAGTTCATCGTGACCGACCCGAAGACCTGGACCCGCTCCTGGGGCGGCTCGCTGCCGATGACCCAGAGCACCGGACCGATGTTCGAGTACGCCTGTCACGAGGGCAACTACGGGCTGACCAACATGCTGGCCGGCTCGCGCATCGAGGAAGCCGGGCAGTAGCCACCTGCTACAATTCCTCGTTTGCCACTGCTCTCTCGCTTCCAGACCGTTCTGATTGCGTCTGTCCTGACGCTGGGCCTGTGCGCCCTGCCTGCGCCCGTCCACGCGCAGTTCCCGACCCCGGCGGAACCGTCTGATCCGACCGCGCCCCAGTCGAGCATCGCCGTCGTGCCGTTCGAGAACCTGAGCGGGCGGCCCGACGACGCCTGGATCGGCGCCGGTATCGCCGAAACCGTGACCATCATCCTGGGAGCTCACGGAGCGACCCTCCTGCCGGCGACGGGCGACGACGGCATTCGGCACACGGCCCTCGAACAGATCGACGCGGCGAAGTCTGTCAAAGCCGGCCACCTGGTCACCGGCACCTATCAACGGGTCGGTGAGATCATCCGGATCACCACCCGGCTGGTGGACGTCGAGACAGGAACCGCGGTGCGGACCGGACAGGTGGATGGACACGTCAATCATCTGTTTGACACCCAGGACCGCGTGGCCGAGTCGCTGTCCGAGTGGCTGGAGTCCGCGCCGACATCCGCCCGGGCGATGCCCGGCCCGCCTCCAGCGGCGCCTCCCGCTGAGGGACCGATCTCTGGTGCGCTGCGGCTGGCCGACGCTCCTGCTGCCCGGACGAACCCGGCCGGCGGGCTAGCCGGTTTCGCCGCCGCGCCCCGCAGCCGTCCGACAGCCACCATCGGCCTGACAAACTCGCCTCCGGACATCGACGGACGGCTCGACGACGCCGTCTGGGAAACCGCTGCCCATCTGACCGAGTTCGTCCAGATTGCGCCGCTCGAAGGGGTGCCAGGCACCGAAGACAGCGAGGTCTGGCTTGCCTACGACGCCGAGTATCTCTACATCGCGTTCTATGCGCACTACGGCGATGTCGACATGCGGGTCAACCGGGCCGACCGGGACGAGATCCGTGGCGACGACAGGTTCTCGATCCTCTTCGACCCGTTCCTCGACCAACAGCGGGCCTATCAGTTCGAGGTCAACGGCTTTGGCGTGCAGGCCGACTCGATCGTGAACGCTGACGGCAGCACCGGCCCCTCGAGCCGGAGCGGCGTGCGACCGCAGCAGACCGGCGGTGTGCGTCGTGTCGGCGGCGGCAATGGCGGCGGGCTGAGCGGCTCGGGACAGTTCGGCATTCGCGGCGACTCGAGCTGGAACACCCTGTTCACCACTGCGGGCCAGATCGTCGACGACGGCTGGACCGCCGAGATGCGGATCCCGTTCAAGAGCCTCCGCTACCCCGGTGGCGGCTCTGGTGAATGGGGTCTGCAGATCACGCGGATCATCCGGGAGATCTCGGAAGCACAGGCCTGGTCACCCATCTCGCGAGGCATCCAGGGGCAGCTCACCCAGTTCGGGCGACTCGATGGCCTGTCGGGGCTCTCGACCAGCCGCAACCTCGAGTTCCTTCCCGAGATCACGGGCATCCGCTTCGGGTCGCTCGACACGGCCGATGGGGAGTTCTCCGATCAGAGCCCAGACGGCGACGCCGGGCTGAGCGTGAAGTACGGCATCACGCCCAACCTCACCGCCGACGTCACCTTCAACCCGGACTTCTCGCAGATCGAGTCGGACCGGCCGCAGATCGAGACCAACCAGCGGTTCGCGCTGTTCTTCCCAGAACAGCGCCCGTTCTTCCTGGAAGGACAGGAGATCTTCGCGACCCCGACCATCACGAACCTACTCCACACGCGGACCATCATCGACCCGCGGTTTGGCGGGAAGCTGACCGGCAAGGTGGGTCGCACCACCATCGGGGTGCTGGCGGCCGATGACGAGGCGGGCGGCCTTCTTGGCGCCCCGCTCGACTCGCAGTTGGGTCGTACGGCGCAGACCTTCGTCGGCCGGGCCCGGTATGACCTCTACTCGGAGTCCTACCTCGGGGCCATCGCCACGGCCCGGGAGTTTGGCGATGACTTCAACCGGGTGGCGGGGGTCGACGGCCGCTTCCGACTGGGACGCACCCACCGCCTGAGCTTCATGGCGGTCGGCTCGACTACCGAGGCCTCCGAACAAGGAGAGTTGACGGGCGCCGTCATCGAAGCCGACTACACCCGACAGGGCCGCAACCTGGGCTATGGGGCGTCCTACAGCAGCGTCGGACCGGAATTCCGGTCGGCGGCCGGCTTCCTGCCGCGCCTCGACTATCGCCAGGCGATGGGCAACGTCTCGTATCGGTTCTGGCCCGAGTCGGCGCTCATCACCTGGGGCCCCACGGTCGAATATCTTCGGCTCTTCGACCACGAGGGTGTGCTGCAGGACGAGCAACTGCAGGCGCGGGCGAGCTTCTCGTTCGAGAACAACGTTTCTCTGAATGCCACCGTGAGCCGGGATCTGGAGCGGTTCAGCGAGATCGACTTCCGCAAGACCGGCTACGGGTTCTTCGGGGTCTGGAGCCAGCGGCTCGTCTCGTTCCTCGGCGGAATGAACTGGGGTGACGGGGTCCTGTTCAGCGACAACCCGTTCCTCGGACGGAGCCTGGTCGGCAACTTCCAGATCAGCGCCCGGCCAACGTCTCGGCTGCGGGCCGAGTTGGTGGGGATCTTCAGCCAGTTCGTCGACCCGACCGACGACTCTGAGGTGTTCGACGTCAAGATCTTCCGCACCCGCGCCACCTATCAATTCACCCGACGGATGCTGATGCGACACATCCTCGAATACAACACCGCGTCGGTGACCCTGGGGAACAACATGCTCCTCACCTACCGGATCAACGCCGGCACCGTCGCCTTCCTCGGCTACGACGACCGCTTCCAGGGCGGCTCGCTGATCGACTCGTTCCTCTTCGATACCCGCCAGCTCCAACGCACCAACCGCGCCGTCTTCGCGAAGGTGTCGTATCTGTTCCGCTACTAACCGCCAAACTGCGGCCCCGGGGTAATCATGGCCAAAGTTCTTGAGGTCGCCAGCGCTACCTCGACTGGTGACAAGCGCTCCGGGCCATTGGACAAGCGTCACCTAAAGAGGTCAATATATTTGCCTCTGATCGAAACTGTTTCGATCCTGTATCAGCTTCGGAGACAATAACTTACAGAGACATCGACCTTCACGAGATACTGGCACGGAATGTGGACTTCTTCTGGCCTAGATGTGACGGGCGGACGACCGTCTTGGACAGGAATGGAGGACACGATGACACGCGAACACACGATGGAACGTCGGATGGCCGGGTTATTCCTGACGATGCTCTTCAGTGTCGCGACTGCCGCGACCGCGGCGACCGATGCCGACCTGACCCGAGAGGTCGAGAAACGTCTTGCCGACAAAGAGGTCGTCGGCTTCAACGTTTCGGTCCAGACCAAGGCTGCCGAGGTCACGCTTCGGGGCGAAGTGCCCAGCCTCTGGCATCGGGAATGGGCTATGGAAGAGGCGTGGAAGACCGACGACGTGGTGAGCGTCGTCAGCTACCTCACCATCCGGGATGCCGAGAGCGCTCCCGACATGGCAAGGAACGTGGCCCAGGCGATCAGGGGCTACGGCTACTACACGGTATTCGACTACGTGACCGCCGAGATCCAGGACTCGGTCGTGACCCTGCGTGGTGTGGTCACGCATACGCCAGACAAACCGTCCGACCTGCGCGAACAGGTCTCGAAGGTGCCCGGCGTCAAGGGTGTAGTGGTCGACCTGGAAGTGCTCTCGCCCAGCAGCGGCGACTGGCAGATCCGGCGGGTGCTGGCTCGGAACATCTATGGGGTGGCGACCTTCGAGCGCTACCTGGGGGTAAACCCTGGAATCCACATCATCGTCCGTAACGGACACGTGACATTGCGTGGCGCGGTGCTGACCCACGGCGATCGTCTCCAGGTCGAGTCCGCGGCACGGCGCACCTTCGGCGTCATCAAGGTGCACAACGAGCTAAAAACCAAGGAAGACCTGGAAAAGGAAGCGACGCTTCTGGAGACCAACTCCAAGGCGGCGGCCGTCGATTGACGACTCATCAAGCGAAGCGGCAGGCCAACGGCCCGCGGACACCCATCGGAGGGCGCCCGCGGGCCGTTGCCATGTCAGGGAACTGGCCGAGCCGGCGCCCCCAACAGCAGTCGGTTCTTCTCGGTGATCTCGTCCGTAATGATCTGGGTCCAGACCCGATAGCCGAATCGCTGCAGACGCATCGCCCGCTCGATATCGATCGCGAGCGGACCGTCGACCCAGCCACCCAGTAGGCCGGTCGCTCCCGACTCCAGGTGGTGACAACACGGCAAAACGCCCACCCTGGCGCCGACATCGGTGGCGCGGTCTAGCACCATGTCGGTCAGCCGTCCACAGGCGTGACAGGACACTACGAGGTCTGAGGCCATGAGCGGGAACGAGGCGAGGTCGCCCGGCTCGAACGACACCCGGCCACGCAGTCGAGGCCAGACGGAGACAAGCGCCTGCTGAACGCGCGGCGCCGACCTCGGCGCCACCGGGTCGACCACGACTGCCTCGGGCGACGTATCGTCGAGAAGGAGCAGGATCTGCCCCAGCAGACCGTGCCCCCCGGCAAGATCGACGATCCGGCCGCCCCTGAAGCGTCTTCGCACACGACGCGCCACCTCCCACGCTTCATACAACTCCCGACGCGGCAGACAGCCTGCAGAGACCACCGCGCGACCAATCCGGTCGAACAGACGCTCGCTCGGGAACCGACGCAGGTCCTTGTCGGTAAGCCGTCCACGCGCAGCCTTCGAGAACTTGGTGGTCACCGCGATTCGTAGCGCTCGGGCAAAGCTGGTTGGAAGGTGGGCGGACTCCAGTGGTCAAAGCCCTGGAGAAACTCGACGGTCTCCTCCAGGGTCGCCGCCCCCTGGGTGTCGAGCGCCCGGCGCCACGCTTCCCAGTCGCGGCCATTTCCGCCCAGCAACACCGCCTGACCGCGGCGCATGGCGCGATAGTGGTCGTAGCTGGCATAGCGCACCATCGTGACCATCTCGTCGTAGTCGTGACTTTCCTCGGTTCGGCTCGGCGCATCCGGATAGATCACCTTCCACTGACCGATGGGTCTGGCCCCGAGCTTCTCCTCGTAGGGCCACACCGACGCGAGGGTCGTCTCCAGGATGCGTTCGAAGCTTCCTTTCTCGATCCGGGCGTAGCGCAAGGCGATGGTAGCCACGCCGGGCTGCTCGACATCGTTCCGCACGGCGATCACGTCGTCGTCCGGACCGGGCACACCGGTGCCGATCTGTTCGTACTCCTCGGCGAGCCCGGGCAGAAACTGTGGCTTGATTGTGGCGGTCAGCCCTTGTAGGAAATAGCCGCCCTTCGACCCCTGGGCCACCTCGCGACGGAGCCGACCGGCGAGGCCGCTGCGAGCGAGATTGGGCCCATTCCCCGCCAGCGTCTGGGACAACGGTCCACGCGTGTAGCGCCAGTGCTCGAAGCTGGCGTATCGGGCCAGCCGATACCCTTCATCCCGGAGCGGCTCTTCCCCACCTTCTGGATACACCACCTGCCACTGTCCAGTGATCCGGGTTCCGAGGCGTTCGTACCACGGCCACACGCCGAAACGGCTGGCCTGGTAGTAGATGTCGTGAGCGCCCTTGTCCAGATACTGGTGCCGGAGCATCAACACCTCGTCGAACGGTCCCTTCGGCCGCACGACCTCGTTGCGGGCGGGACGCGGATCTGGCGGGGCTTCGTTACGCGGAGCTGGCTGCGCGCTCACAGCCAGAGGTCCCGCCAGAGTTACGATGATCAGGGTGGTAATGAGGTGGCGTCGCACCATGCACTCCTCCACGAAAAATCGGAACCGGCACACTTCGCGCCTCCGCCGACCTGAGTGAGAATACACCTGGCGTTCGACTCGACCACAGTGAAGGTGAACACAGTGCACACACCCAATCGACAATGGTCACGATGGCTGGCTATCCTCGTCTGTCTGGCGGCCGGACTCCTGGCAACGGTGGTCGGCACGAGCACCGCTCAGCCGGCCACGCACTTCGAGGTCGACCAGGACTGGCCGCGGCTCCCCTTTGGCAAGCAATGGATCACGGGGGGCCTTGGCGGCATGTGTGTCGACCAGCGTGGCCATGTCTTCCTGCTCAACCGGCAAAACGTGGTCCCCGCCGACCTCGATGGCGCACGACTGGCCCCGCCAGTGATCGAGCTTGACCAGTCCGGCGCCGTGGTCCGGGGCTGGGGCGAACCGGCGCAACTCGGAGGACGGTTACATGACTGCCACGCCGGTCCTGATGGCACGCTCTGGATCGTCGCCGCCGGAACCGGCGTCGTCCAACAGTGGACCCTCGATGGCAGTCGTCTGCTGCGCCAGATTGGCGAGACCGACCGCTTCGACTCATCCGACGGCACCCGGGACGGTCGGCCGCTCAACTCCGATCGCGCCCAATTCTTCCTCCCAGCCGCGATCGACATCCATGAAGAAAGTGGAGAAACCTTCGTGGCCGACGGCGAACTGCCAGGCGGGAACCAGCGAATCGCCGTGCTCGACGGCGACGGCCGGTTCCTGCGGCAGTGGGCGCTTCACCGCGAAGCGGACGATGACACCGCGGCGTTACCTCACTGCCTACGTGTGTCGACAGATGGACTCGTCTACGTCTGCGATCGTCAGGCCGACCGGATCCAAGTATTCGACCGCATGGGGACCTTCATCCGGAACATCGACGTGCCGTGGACGCCACTCACCCCGCCCCACGCCGAACGAACCGGCACCCGCGGGTCGGCTGTGGCACTGGCCTTCTCTCCCGACACAGACCAGCGCCTACTCTATGTGCTGAACCAAAACAGCGTCATGGTTGACGTAGTTGACCGGCGGAGCGGCGAAGTGGTCTCAAGTTTCGGCGGCGGTCCTGGGCGCTATCCCACCCAGTTCACGCTACCGCACGGGATCGGCGTCGACTCCCAGGGTAACGTCTACGTCGCCGAGCAAGAAGGCCGGCGCATCCAGCGGTTCACGCCAATTTCACCCCGTTAGTCCCTGTCTGACCAGACACCCTGTTCGACTCGACCGTGGCCTACTGTCCGCCGTCGACCGGATCATCGAGGCGGTCAGAGCGTGGTAGCGCCGCCGGGCTGACCGAGCTCCGTCGCCGGTCGGCGGACGATGACGACGGGTGGCCCACCCCGCCCATCGACGGCGGTGGCCACCAGGTGGCCGGCGCCCAGACGTCCCAGGGTGAACTGCCATCGCCCGGGATCGTCACCCAGCGTCGGTTCGATCTGCAGTCGGATGGCCGCTGACTCTTCTGCCGGCAGGTCGAAGGTAAACGCCGCGAGCGGGATCGCGAGGCCCAGTCCGCGCGCCTTGATATAGGACTCCTTGAGCGTCCAGAACTGCAGGAAGCGGTCCGGCTGCGCGGAAGGCCGGGTGGCCCGCAGGGCGGCCGCCTCACGGGGCGAAAAGTAACGCTCGGCCACCTCGAGCCCGCGGTGCGCCCGGGAAGTCGCCTCGACGTCCACTCCCACCTCGCGGTTCCGGCTGACCAGGCAGACCACCAGGCCCTCGGTGTGAGACAGGTTGAACCGCAGCGACGACACCGGTGACTCGATCTCCGGTCGGCCGTAAGCGTTGGTGCGGAATCGCCAGCGCTCGGGCGGCACATTCACATACCGAGAGAGCGTCGTCCGCACCAAGATCCGGGTCACCAGGCAGCTTCGCTGGTCGGCGGCGCGCCTGAACCGACCGACCCGTTCGAGCTCGGCCGTGGTCAGCAGGTCGCGGCCCTGATCCAGCCGCGCGGGATCAACCTCATCGGGCCGCACCCACCAAAGATGCGCCTCGCCTTCGTCGAGCCCGCGGATCGGTCCCGCCTCACCGTCGGTCATGACACCCTCTAGCGGTAGTGCACCGGCCCACCGCGATCGCTCGCGCGGGCCGGCCCCGGAAGTATCTCGCGCAGATAGTGATCGATGCCGCGTTCCTGGCGCCAGTGGCGCGGATAGCCCAGCGAGACCTCCTCGAACCGGACACCGTCAATCCAGTCGGTGGTCCGGACGTGCAGGTGGCCCGACACCACGACCCGCGCCCGGAACCGCGTGTGCCAGTCCTCGGTGAGCCGCGTGCCACACCAGACGACGAAGCGAGGGATGCGCCCGATCCGCACCAGCTCGCGCCGCAGCTGGAAGTGGTTGACGAGCACTAGTGGGTGCCTCGCGGCCGCTTCCGCCAGCCGAGCCTCGGTCGCGTCCACGCGCGCATGACACCACGCGGCCCGCGTCGGGTAGGGCTCTGGCGACAGATACCGCTCGTCGGCGCACCGGATCCCGTCCTCGGCCGCCCAGGCCACCGCCTCGTCCGGAGAGATATCGTCGGGACCGAAGGTGTAGTCATAGAGCAGGAACAGCGGCGCGATGATCGCCGGCGGGGCGCCGGGCCAGACCACATACGGGTCCTCCGGGGTGACCACCCCGAGACGCCGACAGAGGTCCACCACCGCCTCATAGCGCGCAACCCCACGAAGGGTGTCGCGCCCGTCGCTCCAGAGCTCGTGGTTGCCGGGCACCCAGAAGACCCGAGCAAACCGCTCTGTCGCCGCCCGCAGACCGAGCTCGATGCGTTCCAGCGAACCGCCGACGTCGCCGGCCAGGATCAGCCAGTCGTCCGGCCGAGCCGTCCAGGACTCGAGCGCCTCCCGGTTCAGCCGGTGGCTCAGATGGAGATCCGCGATGGCGAAGAGCTTCACCGCTCCGCCCTCGGGGCCCGCGGCCCACGCGTCATGGATGGCAGAGTCGCGGGTTCGGATCGCCGAGGTGGTAGATCGCGCAATCGACGTCCCCGTCTGCGTCCCGGGTCCGCAGCCGCTCGATGACCACCTCGCCGGCCGCCAGACGCGTGTCGTACTCGGACCGCCGGTCGTCGGCGAGCCAGTCAATCCAGAGAAAACGGGCCAGATCGGCCCGCTCTCCCTCCATCCGGGTCTCGGTCGCAGCAATATAACGGTCGAAGGCCTCGACGGTCCGCTGCTGAAGCTCGGCCGCGTCGAGCGCCACGACCGCGGCGGCCGCGAGGACGGCGGTACACGCGGCGCGTCGCCAGATGCGCATGCCGGCATCATCCGAGCCTCAGCCAGCCTCTGTCAATGCCTGGGTGAGCCAAATCCGCTATCATGTGCTGCTGCATCAGGTCGTCTGGCGACGCCGGCCCGACTCCGGGCCGCGGAAGCTCCTGCCCGACGACAGGACCGATGAGGAACGATTGATGAGAGCTCATTCGACGCTGACCCTGGCCGGTGTACTGGCCGCGCTGCTCGTAGCCGGGCCCGTCGTGGCCCAGGAGCCGAGCACGGCCAATGGAGAGTGGCCGTCCTACGGCGGCAACCTCACCCACGACCGTTATTCGCCGCTCGACCAGATCACGGCCGAGAACTTCAGTGACCTGGAACTGGCGTGGACCTTCAACACCGACAATCTGGGGCCCCGGCCGGAGAACCAGTACCAGTCCACCCCGCTGATGGTGAACGGCATCCTCTACGTGACCGCCGGCACCAGACGGGCCGCGGTTGCCCTCGACCCCGCCACCGGAGAGCTGTTGTGGGTTCATCGGGTCGATGAGGGCGAACGAGGCGAAGAGGCGCCCCGCCGGCTCTCCGGCCGAGGACTCGCCTACTGGGACGACGGGGTCGACGGCGTGATCATGTACGTCACGCCGGGCTACCAGCTGGTGGCGGTCAATGCGCTCACTGGCCACCCGATGGAGGCCTTCGGTGACAACGGCATCGTCGACCTGAAGCAGAACATCGACCAGGACCTCGAGCCGACGTCCGAGATCGGCCTCCACGCGGCCCCGATCGTCGCTGGCGACACGATCTTCATCGGCGCGGCCCATCTCCCGGGCGGCGCGCCAGCCTCGCGCACCAACGTCAAGGGCTTCGTTCGCGGCTTCGACGCACGCACCGGCGATCGGAAGTGGATCTTCCACACCATTCCGCAGGGCGACGAGTTCGGCAACGACACCTGGGGGAACGACTCCTGGCGCTACACCGGCAACACGGGCGTCTGGGCGCAGTGGTCGGCCGACCCCGAGCTGAACATGGTCTATTTCCCGGTCGAGGCGCCGACCGGCGACTACTACGGTGGACACCGGCCTGGCGACAACCTGTTCTCGGGCAGCGTCGTTGCCGTGGACCTCGATACCGGCGAACGGGTCTGGCACTACCAGACCGTGCACCACGACATCTGGGACTGGGACCTGCCGGCGGCGCCCGTGCTGCTCGACATCACCGTGGACGGCCGTGAGATCAAGGCGCTGATCCAGCCCACCAAGCAGAACTACATGTTCGTGCTGGATCGCGAGACCGGTGAGCCGGTGTGGCCGATCGACGAGGTGCCAGTCCAGGCGGGCGACGTCCCCGGCGAGGTCTATGCTCCGACCCAGCCGATTCCGACCAAGCCGCCTCCGGTGGACGAGGTCGACCTGAACGAAGACCATCTGGTGGACTACACGCCGGAGCTTCGTCGCCGGGCTCAGGAGATCTACGACAAGCACACCATCGGCTGGCTCTACGACCCGCCGACGGTCGCCGAGCCGGGCATGCTGGGCACGCTCCAGTTGCCGAACTCGACCGGCGGTGTGAACTGGCCGGGCGCCTCGGCCGACCCCGAGACCGGGTTCTTCTACGTCTACACCAAGACCCAGATTGGAGCCCTGGGCCTGATCAACGACCCGGAGCGGTCCGACATGGACTTCATCCGAGGCCGTCCGGAGGGGGTCAGCTTCCGTGACGCCTCGACGTCCATCGACGGCTTCCCGATGATCAAGCCGCCCTGGGGACGAATCACGGCGATCGACATGAACACGGGCGAGCTCGCCTGGCAGGTACCGCACGGCGAAGCGCCGGACAACGTCCGCAACCACCCCCTCCTCGAGGGGCAGGACATCGGTCGCACCGGCTGGCCGGGTCGCATCGGCGTGCTGGTGACCAAGAACCTGGTGGTGGCCGGCGAGTCCGGCTTCTACACCACCGAAGAGGGTGAGCCGGGCGCGATGCTGCGCGCCTACGACAAGGCCACCGGAGAGGAAGTGGGCGCCGTCTACATGACCGCCCCGCAGACCGGATCGCCGATGACCTACGAGGTCGACGGCGAGCAGTACATCGTGCTGGCGACGAGCGGCGGCGGGCAGTCGGGCCACCTGCTGGCCTACAAGCTGGCCGAATAGCTCGAAGGGGTGCTCCCACCATCTCATGGTGGGGGCGCCGACCTTCTTCGGCCCTACCCGCCCTCGACGGTGAATCGGTCGACGACCACGCCGTCGATGTTCTTGAAGTAGCCGCTGCCCCAACGGCGGTCGCCCTTAGAGAACAACCGCAGGAACAACACGCCTGGGCTGGCGTCCTGCTCGCTCGTTTAGGTGCTGGCCGAGTTGGGCCTGGATGATGCGAACCGCAACCCGGATCGAAGCGACGGTGAGGTCCTGGAGATCGCCTTGCAGATGGAGCGTCAGGTAAACACGCTGCTCGCGCTGGCCCGCTGCGACTCCGCCGCGGTCTCGCCCGCAGTCGAGGACGTCGAGCTCGACACCCTCGTGGACCGTGCGTGGCGTCCACATCGGGCCACGGCTGACCGGCGCCTGGTCGACGCCAGCTTCCATCTTCAGGAAGGGGCCATCGTCAGGACCGACCCGGGCCTGCTTCAGGCCATCATCGGCAACCTCCTCTCGAACGCCGCGGTCCACGCCGCACCCGGATCCCGGGTCGAGTGTGAAGTGGTCGACCGCGACGGTCAGATCGACTTCCGTCTCTCCAATGCCGCGGGTAGCCTCGAGACCACCGACCTCCCGAAGCTGTTCGAGCCGTTCTGGCGCAAGGATTCCGCGCGGTCGGACGGCACACATACCGGGCTGGGACTGGCGCTCGTCAAATCGTACGCGGCGCTGCTCAAGCGGCAAGTGGACACGACGCTCAGCGAGCCCGGCCTCTTCACGGTCTCGTTCTCGATGCCGGCCGTGTCGTGAACGTGCCCGCGATCACCACCAGGTTCGTCTCAGCCAACGGGCTCGACTTCGAGCTGGAGGAATCCGGGCACGGAGACCACCTCGCGCTCTGTCTACACGGCTTCCCCGAGTCGTCCTTCGCCTGGCGGCACCAGCTGCCCCTCCTGGCCGAACTCGGTTATCGGGCCTGGGCACCGAACCTGCGTGGCTACGGACGCAGCAGTCGGCCGGCGGAGGTAGAAGCGTATCGCGTCGAACGATTGGTCGAGGACACCGCCGCGCTGATCGACCTGGCCAGCCCCTCACGGACCATCCTCATCGGCCACGACTGGGGAGGCGGCGTCGGTTGGATGACGGCGCTCACCCGAGCCCGTCCGCTCGACGGGCTCGTGATCATGAATGCGCCGCATCCGCTACGCTTTGTCGAACAGCTGTTCCGGTGGCCGCAACTCCGGCGCTCCTGGTATGTCTTCGCGTTCCAGATCCCCTGGCTCCCCGAACGACTGCTGGCCCGTGCCGATGCGCGCCCCGTCGCGGATGCGTTCCTCGACATGGCGGTCGACCGGTCACGCTTTCCGCCTGACGTGCTCGACGTCTACCGACACCAGGCCCGCCTTCCGGGCGCGCTGACCGCCATGGTCAACTACTACCGGGCCAACCGCCACATCCTGCAGACCCCGCGTGACGCACTGGCTCGCCCGATCGACATCCCGACCCTCATCGTGTGGGGCGAGGAGGATTCCGCGCTCGGGATCGAGCTGCTGGACGAACTGGAACCGCTCGTGGAGGACCTCACGGTGCGTCGCCTGCCCGGCGTGTCGCACTGGGTGCAGCAGGAGGCTCCCGAGCAGGTCAATGCCGTGCTGGCGAGCTGGTTGCGGCGGTTCGACCCGCGGCCGGCATATTCGGCCTGATCCGGGGTCAGTCGTCGCGGGGCTCGGGAGGTTCACCGTCGGTCCGAGACTCGTCGTCGGTGGTCGGTTCGACCTCCCGCTCGGTCCGCAGCAGGATGTCGTGCGCCGCGGCCACCATCGTGACTAGCGGCAGCTCGCGGGGAATCCGCTCGACCGGATCGCCGAACGGGTTCAGCAGGCGCATCCCCTCCACCTGAAGCGGCAGAAACACGATCGTGGCGTCCGCCGACCGCTCGACCACGGCGTCGGCGTCCACCACCGGGACGATCTCGGCCTCGATGCGGCGCTCCTCCAGGCGGTAGCGCAGATTCGCCGCCACCTTCTGCTCGCCCCCCGCCGGCGCTGGCGCCAGGAGCCTGAGGTCGGCGTCCTCCCAGGTCTCGGTCCGGGTCATCAGATACGCAAAGAGCAACGCCAGCCGCGAGGAATCGTCCTCGGACCACCAGACGTCGATCCGTCGCTGCTCCTCGGGAGTTTCGGCGAGCCGGAGCCAATCATCCTCACCCGCGTCGAACACCACCAGGTTGTGCCCGAGAGACATCGCTCGCTGGAGCAGCCGGCCAAACCGGAGCGTGGGCGAGATGGTGGCGCCATCTTCGTACTCGAGCCAGTTCACGGCCACCGTGTTGGCCCGGATCGGCCCCACTCCCCACGACTGGAGCAGCGTCATCGCAGCCACCGGAAGGTCGGGCGCGGCCAGCACCAGTGGGTAGGCGTCGAGCCGTTCGCGGTCGAGCTCGGCACGAAGCTTCGCCTCCGCCTCCCGGCGCGCCGCCTGCACGGAGGTCGCTCCGCTGTCACCTTCGACCAACTGCACGGCGGTGATGAGGCCGGTTCCGCCACTGATCCACGAGGCCAGCTTCAGCATCGGCCCGCGGCGCTTCTCGGTGTCAGTGAACAGCAGAATCTGAGGTTGCCAATCAACCGGGCTCTCCTCCTGGTCAGCCAGTTCTCGAAGCCCCTCCTTGACCTTCTGATAGCGATACGCCCGCCGGCTGTCACGCCAGCGGGTCGGCACCGCCGTCCACCGCAGGTACTGATAGCCGGCGAACAGCAGCGCCACCGCCACCGCAGTGTCCGCCGGGTCGATGGCCAGCATGACCGCCCCGCACATGAAGGTGCCGAGCAGACTGGCGCGCGCGTCGTACCAGCGGAACCGCGGCCGAAATGAGGGGCTCGCCCCGGTCGCTTCTACGTAGGTGGCGTAGTTGAGCAACCCATAGGAAATCAGGAAGAACATCGACACGACCGAGGCGATGGCGTTGAGGTCGCCGACGACGATCGTGACCAGGGCGATGATGCCGGTCAGCACCACCGCGCGACGGGGATTGCCGGTCGTGGCGTCGACCGCAGCGAAGGCGCCCAACCCCTTGAACAGGCGGTCGGCGGCCAGCGCCTGCAGAATGCGAGGCGCGCCCAGAAACGAGGCCAGCGCCGAGGAGAGCGTGGCCGACAGCACGCCCGCGGCGATGAGCCAACCGATGGTGGCGATCCCGCTCATCGCTTCGTAGTTGCCGGCCAGGTCCGCGAGCGGGAGCGCCGCGGCGAACATCACGATGGCGGCCCCGTAGACGACGGTCGAGAGCCCGACCGCCAGGAAAGTGCCGGTTGGCAGACTGCGCGAGGCATCCTTCAGATCACCAGACATGCTGACGCCCTGGGTGAACCCGGTCACCGCCGGAAAGAAGATGGCAAACAGCGGCCAGAACTCGACCTCGACGTCGGGGTCCGCAAACAGGTTGGCCTGGAGCTGCTCCGGGTCGAAGGCAGCGTAGGCTCCGAAGAAGAACGACGTCAGCGCCGCGATCAGGATGACCATGATCACGTACTGGAACCGCGTGGCCAGATCGGCACCGGCGTAGGCCAGACCGAAGAGGCCCATGGCCGCCACGGCAGCCGTGCCCTGCACCACCAGCGCTCCCCCACCAGTCAGCGCCGCCACTCCCTCGCCGAACCCGACACAGTAGAAGGCCACCGAGATCGCCTGCGCCAGGTAGAGGAGCACACCGAGCGCACCCCCATACTCGACGCCGAGCGAGCGCGAAATCAGATAGTAGTCGCCGCCCCCTCGCACCTTGCGATTGGTCGCGATGGCCGAGAGGGACACGCTGGTGTTGACCGAGATGAGCGTCGCCAGCCCAAGCATGAGCAGGGCCGAAAGAAGCCCCGCCCCGCCCACGACGTAACCCAGGCGTCGGAACAGGATGATGCCGAGGATGGTGAGGATGCTAGGGGTAAACACGCCCCCGAAGGTGCCCAGGAGACGCTTCTGCGCCCCGGTCGTCGTCTGCTCTTTGGGGTCGGACGCTGCCATGGCCGGACGGCCATCATAACAGCGGCGCACCGCCTCCCCGGTCGGCTAGAAGGTAAAGCGGGCGGTCGTGTAGAGGTTGTCGTTCCGGTCGAATTGGCCGAAGAACGTGTGCTAGTGCGCCCCAGCGAAGAGGTTGGCGCCGACGGCCATCCACACCTCATCGGTCACGGCGTGTCTGAGCTCTGGATTCAGATAGAAATCCTCCTCGTTGGGGCTGCCCCAGAAAAACACGGACACCTGGCTGGCCTGGTAGTTGAAGGTGCGAGTCAGCCGAGCTGTCAGATTGTGTCGGGTCGACCCTCGCCGCGCGAACTCGACTGGAAGCGTGGAGAGATAGGCGTCGTGATCCAGCATCCGCTCGGCGTAGTACTGGACGCCCAGGGTCAGATCGCTCCCAAAGGCCGACTGGTAGCCGGCGAGGAGACGCCCTGACCCGCCACCGGCTCTCGGGTCAGCGTCACCGTGGCGCCCGGAAGGGCCACGCCGTCGGTATCCGACACGACCCCGGTCACCTTGCCCGATCCGCTCTGCGCCAACACCCCGGCGACACTCAGCCAGAGGAGAAGAGCGCAGCCACCCACGCTCCGCACGGCTGAAGGATACCCCCTCTGGCCCGAGACCGCCGCTGGCCATCCCCGAAGATCGGGGGTAGGCTCACACCACATTCGTTCCAGAGGACGCATTCATGTTCGAGAACATCGACTACGCGGTGGACGAGCCCATCGCCACTATCACCCTGAACCGCCCCGACCGGCTGAACGCCCTGACCGGTCCGATGCTGCGTGAGTTGCAAGAGGCGGTGACGGCGGCCGAGGCCGACGAACGGGTCGTCTCGATTCTGCTCACCGGCGCGGGACGGGGCTTCTGCGCCGGCGCCGACATGGGGGGCCTGCAGGCGGCAAGCGAGGGCCAGGAGCGCTCGTCGATCACCCACGACACCTCCGGTCGCCCTGGCGACTACGAGATGCTCGGCGAGGACTACGCGCTCGGTTACACGTATCTCATGGCGGTGCGCAAACCGATCGTCGCGGCGATCAACGGCCCCTGTGCGGGCCTCGGGTTCGTGATCGCCATGCTCTGCGACATCCGATTCGCCTCCGACAAGGCGCTCTTCACGACCGCGTTCGCGCAACGCGGTCTCGTGGCCGAGCACGGCATCAGCTGGATCCTTCCGAGACTCATCGGCCCGGCGCGCGCGCTCGACCTGCTGCTCAGCGCGCGGAAGGTGGACGGCACCGAAGCAGAGCGGCTCGGTCTCGTGAACCGGACGGTTCCGCACGACCAGCTCCTCGACGCGGCCAAGGACTATCTGATGGCGATGTCGACGCGCTCGGCGCCCCTCGCGCTCCAGACGATGAAGCACCAGGTCTACAAGCATCTGGACGCGCCCCTCGGAGGCGCCCTTCGGGAATCGGCCGAACTGGTGACGGCGAGCCTGACCCACCCCGACTTCAAGGAAGGCGTCACCTCCTACGTCGAGAAACGTCCGCCGCGGTTCGCCCGGGTCCAGGTGGCTGACGCCGAGGACAAGTAGCTCAGGAACCGCGATGACCCGACCCGAAGCGCGAGAACAAGACGAGCAGATCCTGCTCGAGGGACCGCACAGCCGGAGTCGTGACTTCCTCCTGGTCCTTCGAGCGGTGAAGGACTTCATCACCGGATTCCGGGGGCTCCATTTCGTCGGGCCCTGCGTGACGGTCTTCGGCTCCGCCCGGTTCAAGGAAGACCACCCGTACTACACGCTGGGTCGGGAGGTGGGCGCCGGGCTGGCCCAGATCGGGTTCACCGTGATGACCGGGGGCGGCCCCGGGCTCATGGAGGCGGCCAACCGCGGAGCCAAGGAAGCTGGCGGTCGTTCAGTCGCCTGCGCGATCCGCCTCCGCCACGAAGAGGCGACAAACCCCTACCTAGATCGGTTGGTCAAGGCCCACTACTTCTTCGTGCGGAAGGTGCTGCTGTTCAAGTATTCGTACGCGTTCATAGCCCTGCCGGGCGGCTTCGGCACGATGGACGAGCTGTTCGAGGCTCTGACCCTGGTGCAGACCGGCAAGATCGCGAACTTCCCGATCGTGCTGATGGGCACCAGCTACTGGCGCCGACTATTGCACCTGATTCACCGGATGGAACGTGAAGGCGCCATCAGCCCGAAAGACCTGTCGCTGTGGCTGGCGACCGACGATCTGGACGAGGCGCTTGCCCATGTGAAGAAGCACACGGTCGAACAGTTCGGTCTGCTGGGGCGGGTGCCGAGACCATCGAGGATTCTGGGCGAGCCCCGCGTCCCCGATCCCCGGACGCCCTGATCGACTCAGGGCGCGTCGGCGGATTGGACCAGGACGAGCGGCGGCTCTCCCCGCGCCCCGAACTGCACCACGCCAACCAGCCTGGCGGTGTGCCCCGGCGAGGGGAGGCCGACATCCGCCGGGTCGAGCCGTAACACCTCACCATCGGGTAGCTCGAGTGCCGGCGCCTGGGGGGCGCCGCCCACCGTCCCCACGGCCGTCACGCGGATCTCGTCAGGAATGAAGCCGGCATTGCGCACGGCATCTCGGATCGCGGTCAGGTCCACTCCGGCCCCTGGCTCCGAGGTTACCACGATCCGCCCATCGCCGGCCCGCACCGCCACGAGGGCCACCTGGTCGATTCGACCCAATCTTCGCTCCAACCCCTGCGCGCACGAGGGGCAGTCGAGCTCGACGTCGATCGCCACCTCGAGCATGCCGGGAGCCTGGGCCGTCACCGGCGCGAGCGCCATCCCCCAGAGGAACGCGACCGGCAGGTAGAGACGTGTCCTCATGGCGCCCTCCCTCTACCGCAGGTCGACCGCAATGAGCGTGTTCGTGCTGCGCACATACAGCCGACCGTCGGCCAGCGCCGGGTAGGCGCGAACGACCCCGCGCAGGATGCCGGCCGTCGCCAGCGGTTGGAACGCGTCGGGCGAGGCGGACGCCAACACCAGTTCCCCCGATTCGCGCATGATCACCAGGTGCTCGCCAGCCAGCATGATGCTGCCAGCGCCGTATCGCTCCTCGCTCCAGAGCACGTCACCCGAATCAAAGTCGACCGCCCGCAGGGCCGGACCATACTCCTGCCGACCGTGAAAACCGTAGAGCACGCCGTCCCGCCGGACGGCGGTCGCATAGTGGTTCGTCATGCTCTCGTCGCCGGTCCACTCATCGACCAGGTCACCGCCCTCGACCCGCACGAGGACCGCGCCGGTGCCGTAGCTGGACGAGATAAAGATGCGGTTCCCCTGGACCAACGGGGTGGCGGCGTTCACCGAGGCGCCCAGCCGCGAGCGCCACCGCTTCTCGAAGCGGACCACGCCCGACGCCGGGTCGAGACCGACCAGCCCCGTCCGGGTGAAGAAGAGGGCGTAGGACTCGCCGTCGAAGGTCGCGCCCGCCGGCGACGAGTAGCTCGCCTCGTCGGCGGTGGCGGTCCACAGCTCATTGCCAGTCTCGGCATCGAACGCGACGATCCCGCCCAGCTGCCCGCCAACGTTGGCGATCACCCGATCGTCGGCCACCAGAGGCGACCCGGCGGCGCCAAAGAATCCTTTTCGCACCTGATACCGCTCATGGGTATCGACGCTCCAGCGCTCGGCTCCTGTGGTCAGGTCCACCGCATGCAGCTGCCCCTGAGCGCCGAAGGTATACACCACGCCGTCGTCGACGACCGGCACCGATCGCGGCCCTTCGTCGAATCCGAAGTCGTCGCGATAGGTGGTCGGATATCTGTGGGTCCAGACCGTCGCCCCATTGGCGATGTTGATCCCCTCGACCACCTCGTCGCCGCCAAGTCGATGGAACAGCACGAGGCGATTGCCAACGACCACCGGGCCAGCGAAGCCTGCTCCGACCTCGCGCTCCCAGAGCACCGTGGGCCCGTCCGCCGGCCAACTCGTGGAGAGCGCCGGCCCGGTATATACCCCATCGCGGGCCGGACCGAGGAACTGCGGCCAGTCCTGCGCCGCGAGCGTGGTTCCCACCATCAGGACCGCTCCGAGCAGCCCCACGGCTCCCCTCTTCACCTGCGTCATGCCGACTCCCTCACGATGGCTGCGATTATAAGCGTCCCGCCCAGGCGGCGCCCTTTTGCCAGAGGCCCAGGCGATGACGTAGGCTGTGGGCCATGTTCGCTCGCCGCCGCCGCGCCCTGGTGCTGATGGTCCTCCTGCTGATCGCGGGCAGCGCGGCACACGCGAACGCGCAGTACTTCCGGGAAGGCAACTTCCCGGCCCGCTGGCCGCCACCGTCGATGCCGGACCGCGACTTCGCGTTCTGCAAACTGGCCTACACCAGCGTGCGCTACGAAGAGCTCGGGATGGGGTGGCGCACCGACTACCCGTATGCCGGCATCAACCTCATGTTCCGGTTCTCTGAGCTCACCACGGCGCCGATCAGCACCGACCGGCGAGGAGAGCCGAACCACTGGGTGGTGACCCTCACCGACCGCGAGCTGTTCAACTGCCCGTTCGTGATGGCGGCCGACGTCGGCACGATCGGACTGAACGGTGAGGAAGTCACCCAGCTCCGCGAGTATCTGCTGAAGGGCGGATTTCTGTGGGTCGACGATTTCTGGGGCACGCGGGCGTGGGAGCACTGGACCTCGGAGATTGCCAGGGTGCTCCCGCCGTCGGAGTATCCGATCTACGACGTTCCACTGGACCACCCGGTGTTCCGCACCCTGTCCTTCGTCGAAAAGGTCCCGCAGATCACCGCGATCCAGTTCTGGGGCTGGAACGGAGGCAACACCTCGGAACGCGGCGCGGACAGCGCCGAGGCGCACCTGCGCGCCATCACCGATGAGAATGGCCGCATCCTGGTCCTGATGTCGCACAACACCGACGTGGCCGACGCGTGGGAGCGGGAGGGCGAAGACCCGCGGTTCTTCGAGGCCTTCTCGCCGGACGGCTACGGGCTCGGCATCAACGTGCTGCTCTATGCCATGAGCCACTGAGCCGCATCGTCTCGGCCCGGGCACGCCCCGTGGCCAACCGCCCCCTACCCGTCGCGCTCATGGACAACGCCATGTCAGACACCGACGTACAGGACTTTCAGGCACAGATCCTGGCGGCGGCCCGCAAGGTCCCGTTCTTCAATCTCGTCGGTCTCGAGGTGGTCGAGATCGCTCCCGGTCGTTCCACCACCAGGATGTCGTGGCGCGACGACCTGGCTGGCCCCGGAGGATTGATTCACGGCGGGATGATTGCGTCGCTGATCGACACCGGCACCGCCTACGCCCTGCTCCTGACCGAGGAACTGCGCGACTCGTTGCTGGCCGGACGCCGACTGGTCACCGTCGATCTCCGGGTCAAGTATCTGCGGCCGGTCGCCGGCGGCCGGATCACCTGCGTGTCCACGGCCACCAGAGTCGGCCGACAGATCATTCATACCGACGCCGTCGTCAGCAATGACGACAGCCGGGAAGTCGCGAGAGGCGACGCCCTGTATACGACGGTCGACGCGGGGCATGGCCTGTCTCGCCTGTCTGATTAGTCGTGGAGATCTACGAACGGGCGATCGGGCGCACGCTCATCCTCACGCTGGAGGGGCGCCTCACCGTGGAAACGTTCGGCGCGCTAAAGGCACGTGTGCGCGGGCTGATCGACGATGGTCATCGGGCCCTGGTACTGGACGTGGGCGGCCTGTCCTACGTCGATAGCATCGGGGTCTCCGAGCTAGTCCGCTCGCACACCATCGTCTCTCGTGTCGGCGGTCGGCTGTTCCTGACCGGGGCGCCCGCCCACCTCCATCGACTCCTGTCGATGACCCGGCTCGATCAGCTGTTCGAACAGTCCCCCACGGCATCGGAGGCGGCCCAACAGCTAGGATGACGCGGATCGACCCGCGCGGCCTGGCGGCGCTCCGCATCGGCCTGGGACTCGTCCTGCTGGTCGACCAGGCTGGCCGGTATCCGCTGCTCGCGGCGTTCTTCTTCGACGACGGGGTCCTGCCGCAGACCCTGCTCTGGGACCCGGGGCACTGGCGTCACCTGCTCCCTCACGCCCTGGCCGGCTCGTTCGGAGGGCAACTGGCCCTGTGACTCGTCGCGGCGGGTGGGGCGACCCTCCTGACGATCGGCTGGCGGACCCGCTGGGTGCTTCCGGTCTGCTGGCTCCTGCCCTGGTCGGCCCATCAGCGAGACCCCCTGCTGCTCGACGGCGGAGACACGCTTCTACTGCTCCTGCTCTTCTGGAGCCTGTTTCTACCACTGGGAACACAGTGGTCGGTGGCGCCCGAACGGTCCGGCCGTGGCACCAACCTGGCCGCCGAAACGGCCTTATTGCTGCAGCCGGTGCTGATGTACGTGTGCGCGGCGCTCTTCAAGCTCCTCCAGCCCGACTGGCGCGACGGCACCGCCGTCGGCTACGTGTTGCAACAGCTCTACTGGATCCGACCGGCGGGCGCCTGGCTGGCTGAGTGGCCATGGCTGACGGCCCCATTGACCTAACTCGTCCTTGCGATCGAGCTCTTCGCCCCGGTGGTGCTGATCTGGCCCACCAGTTCCGCGAGATGGCGGCTGACGGCGCTGGGTTCGTTGCTGGCGCTTCAGATCGGGCTCGGGAGCACCATCGAGCTGGGGCTGTTCCCGGTCGTGGCCACGCTCGCGCTGCTCCCGCACGTCCCGGAGACCAGCTGGAACCGCATCACCCGTCGCTCGCTCGCGTCGCCCCGTCCTCCCGCCGACGTGCCGCGACTCGCCGGTCGCCTGGCGCGAACCACCGCCGGCATCGCGTTGGCGCTGGTCCTGGTCGTCAACCTCGAAACGTTCACACCGCCGCCGTGGCGTGTCGATCAGGTCGCCGACGTGCTGGGGTTGTCCCAGAGCTGGACGATGTACGACGCGCCGGGGCGCTACGAGGCGCGCCCCTTGGTCACCCCCCCGGGTCAGGAGACAACCAGGCAAGCGCCGGGCGCCGACGCGGCCGTGACGGCATCATTGCCGCCTGGCTACCGCACCAAGATGTATCTGGAATGGCTGACCGAGCCGGACTTCGACGCCAGCGTGTCACTGGTCGACTGGATCTGCCGGCACTCCCCGCCGCCTGGACAGGCGCCGGGCACTGTCGCGTTCAGGGTGGAAACGCGACGACTCCGCGCCGACGACGTCGCTTGGAGCGCTTCGTCGATACGACTGTCCATAAACGACGGGTCGTCCGGCTGGATCCAGGGCGCGTTCAGCGCCCAGTCGTAGTCGAGGAAGGTGATCCGAGCGACGCGGATCGCTTCAGCTTCGCCCGGGTCATCGGCGAGTCGATCCGCGACGAACGTCCCGAGCCGCTGCCCGCCGGTCTCGAAGTCGTCCCGATACCAGTCTATGACCGAGGGCAAGGCGAGCCGGCCACGCTCTGCGTCAAACCGCGTGCGGCGCGGATCCCGAAGAAAGTGACTCGTGACGCGCTCGAGCTGAGCCTCGAGCCGACTCGCGACAAAGGCCTCCTCCTGCAGCGGCGGACAGCTCCGGGCGGCGCAGTTGACGGCAAAGTGGATGCGGGGTTCGTCGAACCACTCCCTGATCATGCCGTGCTCGACGTCATCCAGGTGGCGCACCTCCCCCAGCAGCTCGAAGAAACGACGTTTCCACGGCGAGCGAAACCAGCCGCCGACGTCCTTGATTGAGTCGAGCGGCTGGTGATCGAGCACCAGCTGGACCGTGAACGCGTTGTAGGCGTTGATCAGGAACGCCAGCCGCTCGTCGGCCGAAAAGAGAGAAAACTCATCGGCGGTCACGCCGGAGAGCGCGGCCAGATACCGGTCCAGGACCGCGCGTTCAGCCCCCAGTCCCGCGTAGTCGACCGTGCCGACGCCGCCACTGACGGTGAGGTGCCGTTCGAGCAGCGCCGTCCAGTCGGCATGGACATGGTCGAACGCCCGTGCCTGCGTGCCGGTCGTCGCGATGACCAGTAGCAGGACCGGCAGCAGCCTCCCCCTCATAGACCCTCTCGGAAGCGGATGTCGCCGAACCTCGTACGACAGGCCGTCGCCGTATTGTCGGTGTCGGTCATCACGGCCACGCCGGCGACGCCGCGAGGCGTCCGTCCGAACAGCGCCTCGTAGTCCGCCGCGACGTCCCGGGCGGCGCGTCGCCAGCCGGCCTCAGGCTCGGACGACAGGGGGATGACCCGAATGCGATCGGTCAAATGGGACGCCGGGTCCCTGGCCTGGTCAGCGTCGGCGTCCTGGAGATACAACACCGCCTCGCCATCGAAGCCCGGGGTGAGCTTGCGCATCCATCCGAACAGACTGCGCCGCGGCTCGAACAACACGAACATGCGCATCGGATAGTCGTCCCGCGCCTCGTCGGTCCAGTCCCCCACGACGCAGCTCTGCTCGCTCTCCCAGGACCACTCGAGCACCGGGGTCGCGGACAGGTCTACCGTGATAGACGTCACCAGCGCCGAGGCCGTCCCCGCGCTCTCGGCTTCGAGCACGACGCCGCCGGCGTGCTCCACCAGGCGATAGCGGGTGTCTTCGACATCGGAGAAACGCAGCGGCTCCCACCCCTCGGGCTGACCGCCCGGGACCATCGAGGAAAACGGGTCAACGCCGACACCCTGAGGCAGCACGAGGAGCAGCAGGGCCACAAGCCGTATCAACGCCAGCCCCCCCAGCACCGATGCACTCGATTCGACATCTCTTCCCAGGAGTCGGTGTGGACGCCGACATCCCCCTACAGCCCGGACTCCAGCGGCACGCTGACGCCGAGGGTGCGACCGCCCAGGTAGAATATGCCCTCACATGGCGTCAGCCACCACCCTGGTCGACTTCTCCGCCTGCGAGCTTCGCGAGGAGCTCTCCCACAGGCGTGTCTCCGCCCGGGAGGTGGTCGAGGCGCACCTGAGTCGGATCGAAGCGCTCAATCCACGCCTGAACGCCATCGTGACGCTGGACGCCGACCAGGCGCGCACGGCGGCCGCTGCCGCCGACGAGGCCCAGGCGAAGGGCCGGGAGCTGGGTTCGCTGCATGGACTCCCGATCGTGCACAAGGACCTGTTCGTGACCGCCGGCATGCGAACGACGTTCGGGTCACAGGTCTTCGCCGACCATGTCCCGACCGAGACCGCCCTGATCGTCCAGCGGGAACGGGCCGCGGGCGCGATCAGTCTGGGCAAGACCAACACGCCGGAGCTGGGCGCCGGTTCCCAAACCTTCAACGAGGTGTTCGGCGCCACGGCCAACCCCTATGCGCAAGACCGGACCTGCGGAGGAAGCAGTGGCGGTTCGGCCGTCGCGCTGGCCGCCGGCATGGCACCACTTGCCGACGGCAGCGACCTGGGCGGGTCGCTTCGCAACCCCGCCAGTTTCTGCAACGTCGTCGGTTTGCGTCCCACACCGGGGCGCGTGCCACGCTGGCCCACCCCGGCTCCGCGGTTTCCGTTCAACGTCCATGGCCCGATGGCCCGGACAGTGGCCGATACGGCCCTGCTGTTCGATGCGATCGCGGGTCCGGACCCGCGCGCGCCGCTCTCGGGTCGGTGGCCCGCCGCCCCCCTCAGCGGGAGGCTGGAACGCAACCTGACCGACGTCCGGGTGGCCTGGAGCCAGACACTGGGCGGCCTCCCGATGGAACCCGCCGTGCTGAACGCGCTGGCGCCCGTCCGGTCACTGCTCGAGGAACTGGGCTGTGTGACCGAGGACGCGGAGCCTGACCTGTCCGGGGCCGACGAGGTCTTCGTCGTCTGGCGCGCGTGGTATTTCGAACTGGCGTTCGGAGATCTGCTCGACCGTCACCGACACCAGCTCAAGGACACGGTGGTCTGGAACATCGAGGCGGGGCGCGCACTGACCGGCCCCCAGCTGGGAACCGCCGAGCGGCTCCGGGCCGCCCTCGACGAACGCTGCCGACAGTTTCAGGAGCAGTTCGAGTTCCTGGTGCTTCCCGTCTGCCAGGTGGTGCCGTTCGCGATCGACCAGCCCTACGTCACCCGCATCAACGAGGTGGCCCTGGACACCTACCTGGATTGGATGAAGTCCTGTTACCGCATCAGCGTGACGGGACTGCCCGCCGCTTCGGTGCCGGCCGGCTTCACCCCCGACGGCCTGCCCGTGGGCCTGCAGGTCGTGGGGCGCCCGGGCGACGAGCTCGGCACCCTGCAACTGGCCCACGCCATCGAACAGGCCACGAACGCTTCGCGTCGCCGGCCTGTGCTTGAATCCTCGCCATGAACGATACGCTCACGCTTCTCAACCGCCACCGCAGCATCCGCCACTACACCGACGAGCCACTGCTCGAGGAGGACGTCCGCGCGGCGGTCGAGGCAGGCCAGCGCGCCGCGACCAGCAGCGCTATTGAGGCCTACTGCTGTATCCGGATCCGCAGCGCCGAGACCCGGGAACGGCTTGTGACCCTGACCGGGGGCCAGACCAAGGTCGCCGACGCCCCCGGGTTCTTCGTCATCTGCGGCGACACTCGCCGCCATCGACTGGCGGCCCAGCGGGCCGGGCGCGCGTATGACTCCCGGCTCGAGGCCTTCCTGCTGGCGGTCATCGACGCGACGTTGTTCGCTCAGAACATGGCGCTCGCCTTCGAGTCACTCGGGTACGGCTTCTGCTATATCGGTGGGCTCCGCAATCGGCTGCCCGAAGCAAGCAAGGTGCTCGACCTCCCGCATGGGGTATATCCGCTCTTCGGCCTCTGCGTGGGTCGGCCTGACGAAGACCCCATCGAGCGCCCCCGGTTCGCCCTCGACGATGTGCTGTTCGAGGAACGCTACCCCGACGACGCTCAGGTCCTGCGCGCCCTCGACGCACACGACGAAGACGTGGCGAGCTACTACGAAAAGCGGGGCGACGAGATGCCTCGGTGGACCGAACGGATGATCGAGAAGTTCGCGACTCCGATCAGGACCCACCTCGGCAGCTACTACCGCGGACAAGGCGCCGACCTGACCTGAGCGCCGGTCGGGATGGCGGACGCTCCGCGAAAGTGATACAACCCCCTCATGCTCTCTGGCGGTCGCCTCCCTTCGGTGGCCGACATCCGTCTCGCCCTCTGCTCGTAGGATCCGCTCACGTACAGATAGAGAGGAACTGATGCACAACCGACTGACACGGGGATTCGGCGTGGCTGGCCTGGCCCTTCTGCTCGCCGGCGCTGCGGCCTGGGTGTCGCAAGACGTGACCGCGCAGATGTCCATGGACGCCGACGACATCGGCGGCGTGGTCCGGAGCGCCTCTGGCCTCGAAGCGGGAGTCTGGGTCATCGCCGAGACCGACGACCTCGATACACGCTTCCGGAAGATCGTCGTGACCGACGACCAGGGACGCTACCTCGTGCCGGACCTGCCGGCCGCCGAGTACGACCTGTGGGTCCGAGGCTATGGCCTTGCCGACTCGATGCCGATCCAGAGCCGCCCCGGCGCGACGGTCGACTTGCGGGCCACCGCCGCGGCGAGCCCCAAGGAAGCGGCCGCGGTCTATCCGGCCAACTACTGGTACTCGCTGGTCGAGGTGCCACCTCCCAGTGAGTTCCCAGGCACCGGCGACAACGGCAACGGGATCTCGCCCGGGATGCGTAACCAGGCCGCCTGGATCGACGGGCTGAAGCAGGGTTGTCAGCTGTGTCACCAGCTGGGCAACGAAGCAACCCGCGAGATCCTGGATCCGGGTAACTACGACTCGACGGAGGCCGCCTGGGCCCATCGCGTGCGCGCCGGGCAGCGGGGCAACCTGATGGAAGGCTACCTGCGACGGTTCGGCGAAGACCGCGCCGTCGCCATGTATGCCGAGTGGACCGACCGGATCATGGCCGGTGAGGTGCCGGACGCTCCGCCACGGCCCCAAGGTCAGGAGCGCAACGTCGTGCTCACCATGTGGGAATGGGGCGGGGAGACCGCCTACATCCACGACGAGATCGCCACCGACAAGCGTGACCCGACGATCAACGCCGGTGGTCCGATCTACGGGGTCGAGTTCGCCAACGACAAGCTCGTCTGGGTCGACCCGAACACCAACGAGGCGCACGAGGTCCGCATCCCGGTCCGTGACACGCCGGGCGAAGGTGACTTCGAGTCGTATATCGACCAGGAGAACCTGGAACCTTCGATCTACTGGGGTGACGAGCTGATCTGGAACAACCCCGGGAATCCCCACAATCCGATGATGGACGCCGAGGGGCGGGTCTGGATGACCCACCAGATCCGCGGCCCGGGCAATCCGGCCTGGTGCCGGGAGGGTTCGACGAACCCCTACGCGCAGCACTACCCGATGAGCCGGGCGGCGCGGCACGCCGCCTACTACGACCCCGCCACCGAAGCGGTCGAGCTGATCGACACCTGCTTCAACACGCATCACCTCCAGTTCGGCTACGAGCATGTCGAGCGGCTGTACTTCAGCTCGGTCGGCCCGGTGATCGGCTGGCTCGACGTCGAGGTCTACGAGGAGACCGGTGACGCCGAGGCGGCGCAGGGCTGGTGCCCGATCATCGTCGACACCAACGGCGACGGTCAGATCACCGAGTGGGTCAATCGAGCCGGCGAGCTCGATCCGACCAAGGACAAGGAAATGGGCGGGGGTTGGTATGGCATCGTGCCGGATCCGACCGCTGAGAACGTCGTCTGGGCCGCGTCGGGCGGAGTGCCAGGACAGATCGTCCGGCTGGAGGTTGGCAACAACCCACCGGAAACCTGCGTGGCCGAGTACTACCAGCCGCCGTTCGAGAACGCCGACGCTCCGATCCAGGGCTACTCGCCCCGAGGCATCGACATCACGACCGATGGGATCGTCTGGACCGCGTTGTCGGGCAGCGGGCACATGGCCAGCTTCGACCGTAGCCAGTGCACGGTGCTCAACGGCCCGACGGCCACCGGCCAGCACTGCCCGGCGGGGTGGACGCTCCACGCCACCCCGGGCCCGCAGATGAAGGGCGTCACCGACCACGGCAGCGCCGACTTCCACTACTACAACTGGGTCGATCAGCACGACACGCTCGGGCTGGGACCGGATGTGCCAATTGCGACCGGCAGCACATCGGACTCGCTCCTTGCCTTCCTCCCCGAGGAAGAAGAGTTCGTGATTCTGCGTGTCCCGTATCCGATGGGCTTCTACTCGCGGGGCATGGACGGACGCATCGACGACCCGGAGGCGGGCTGGAAGGGCCGTGGCGTCTGGGCCGACTACGGCACCAACGCCGTCTGGCATACCGAGGGCGGCAAGGGCACCCAGAGCAATCTGGTGAAGTTCCAGATTCGGCCGAACCCGCTCGCCCACTAGCGCACGTCGGCGGAGACGAGACAGATGTCTCGTCTCCGCACCACCGCCGACGTTCCGGATGAACTCCCCGCCTGCGTCCCCGGCCGACGCGACACCCCACGGCACCGTCGACGACCTGGCGCTGGTCCTGGTCGGTGGCGGAGCGCGCGCCGCCTATCAGGTCGGCTTCCTGCGCGGGCTGCTCACCCAACACCCACGGCTCCACCTCCCGATCATCAGCGGCAGCTCGGCCGGCGCCATCAACGCCGTGTATCTGGCCGCGCAGGTCGGGCCGCTGCCCGACGCGGTCGACGGTCTGGTCAATCTGTGGCGGGCGCAGCGAGTCGACCAGGTCTTCAAAGTCGACACCCTCTCGCTGGCGGGGCTGGTCCTGCGCTGGGGGCTCCGTCTCGTCTCGGGCGGCGGGGTGCTCGCGCCCGAAGTCCAGGGCCTGCTCGACACCGCCCCGCTCCGGGAGTTTCTGGAGCACACGCTGCAACCGAGCGCTAGCGGGGAGATCGTCGGCATCGGACGCAATATCGCGGCCCGCCGGCTGCGCGCACTGGCGGTGACGACCAGCAGCTACAGCACGGGGCAGTCGGTCATCTGGGTCCAGGGGGCGGACATCGACGACTGGGAACGGCCGAATCGACGCAGCCGCAAGGCGGCGATCACGGTCGAGCACATCATGGCCTCGTCCGCCATCCCGCTGTTCTTTCCCGCCGTCCGGCTCGACGACGGATGGTATGGCGACGGCGGCATCCGGATGATGACGCCCTGCTCGCCGGCCATTCATCTGGGCGCGCGCCGCATCCTGGCCATTTCGAACAAGTACCGCCGGTCGGCTGACGAGGCGGACGAGCCGGTGCTCAGGAGCTACCCACCGCCAGCCCAGATCGCCGGACAGCTGCTGCAGGCGATGTTTCTGGATGACCTCGATCGGGACGGCTGGAACTTGCGACGGCTGAACCAGCTCGTCGCCCCCCTACCGCCCGAGCAACGCCGTGGTCTGCAGCCGGTCGAGCTGGTCGTCATCCGCCCGTCGCAGGACCTGGGCCGACTAGCCCGCACCTTCGAACCCCAGTTGCCGTTCCTCTTCCGGCATCTCACCCGCAGCCTCGGGTCCCGAGAAACCACCAGCCCGGATCTGTTGAGCCTCCTGATGTTTCAGCAGGACTACATCGAACGGCTGATGGAACTGGGCGAGGCGGACGCCGAACGGCAGGCCGACGCGGTCGCCGCCCTGCTAACGCGGTCTTCCTGAGCCGGTTGTATCATCGAGTCACCGTGCGGAAACGCGTGACCGCGCTTGCGACCCTGGCGACACTGGCCGCCACGGTGGCCTCCTCGGGACAGGGGCCATCGGCACCGCTGGTCCCGTCACATCCGGCCATCGGCTACTCCGAGCGCCCGGCGGACGACCGGGTCGCCGAGCTCGGGCGGCGCCTGCAGAGGGGTGAGGCGACGCTGCGTTACGACCGCGCGCTGGGCTTCTTGCCGGCGTTGCTGGACGCGCTGGAGGTCCCGGTCGAGTCACAGACGCTGGTGTTCTCGAAGACCAGCCTGCAGGTCGAAGAGATCGGACCGGACAATCCCCGGGCGATCTATTTCACCGACGACGTCTCCATCGCCTGGATCCGGAGCGCCCCGGTGATCGAGATTGCGGCCCATGACCCCGAACAGGGGGTGATGTTCTACGCCCTCCGCCAGCACAGCGCCTTCGCTCGTCGCGGTTTCCAGCGCCCGCGCTCCTGTCTCGAGTGTCATATCGCCGACACGACACTGGGCGTGCCGGGGATGGCCGTCGGCAGCGCCGTGGTCGACGCGGACGGCGAGCCGTATGTCGCGGCCCCGGTCGACCACCGCTCGCCGGTTGCCGAACGGTGGGGCGGCTGGTTCGTGACCGGCGACACCGGCTCGGGCGCGCACATCGGCAACACGACGGCGAACGGCTCACGTCCGGTGATGACCATTGACCCGGCCAACCTCAATCTGACCTCGCTCGACGGCCGCACCGACCTCGCTGGCTATCTCTCGGCCCACAGCGACATTGCCGCGCTGATGGTGCTGGAGCATCAGACGCACATGACGAACCTGCTGACGCGACTGGGGTGGGACTACCGGATCGCAGACTACGCGGGCCGATCGACAACCCTGTCACCCGTCGGCGCCCCGGTGGACCCGGCACTCGCCCAGATGGTCGCCGAATTCGTGGACTACCTGCTGTTCGTCGATGAGGCGCCGCTCGAGGACGCCATGCGGGGCAACGCCGGGTTCGAGACGCGATTCGCCGCCATGGGCCCGTTCGACGGCCGGGGGCGCACCTTGCGCACGCTCGATCTCGAGCAGCGGCTGTTCAGGTATCCGTGCAGCTACATGATCTACACGGCCGCCTTCGACGCCCTGCCGCCCGCGGCGCAGGAGGCGATCTACGCACGGATGTGGCGCATCCTCACCGGTGGCGAGGACGCCCCCCGATACGACAGGCTGTCGGCGACCGACCGACGGGCCATCATCGAGATCCTGCGGGAGACCAAATCGGATCTCCCCAGCTATTGGGATTGATCGGTGGCGGGGGGAGCGGGCCCGCCCCGGACAGCCTGCCCCGGGAAGACCCCGTCGACCAGTTCCGCGTCGCGCACGACGAACGTGCCCCCCACCAGGACGTGGCGGATGCCCTCCGAGAAACGGTCTGGCTCCGCGTAGGTGGCCCGGTCGATGACCGTGTCGGGATCGAAGAGCGTCAGGTCGGCATCGGCGCCCACCTGTACCCGTCCCTTGCCGCTCATTCCGGGCGCGATGGTCTCGAGCCGCCGGGCCGGTAACAGCGTCATCTTGCGGATCGCGTCCATCAGCGTCAGCACGCCACGCTCGCGCACGTAGTGCCCGAGAATCCGGGCGAAGGTCCCGGCGCCGCGCGGGTGGGCCCGGCCATCGCTGAACGGGATCCCGTCGCTGGCGGCGATGACGTCCGGCTGACTCACGATCCACTCGTTCGTCTCTTCTTCGCGACCGTGGGTGATCACCCACCCGCCGTGCTGTCGATAGCTCTCGAATGTCTCGGCCGTCAGTCGTTCGCCGGTCTCGACCCACTGCAGCCGGCCGTAGTCATCGTCGCTCCGGCCGACCCAGCCGTCGAACAGCGCTGACTCGATGCGACTCGCGCTGGCGGTGTACGGGTAGGCCTCGGTGGTGACGTCGATCCCACCGTTCACCGCCCCGCGAATCAGACCGAGGACGTCCGGCGCCGCTTCGCCCGCACTGCTGTTCATGTGCACGATGTGCACCGACGCGCCGGTGGCGGCCGCGTTGGCGACCACTTCCTGGAACGGCGCGATGGCCCCACCGTTACGAAACGCTCCACTCGACCGGAGGTGGATGAAGACCGGCGCCCGGCGCTCGGCCGCGACCCCGAAGAGCTGCCACAGTTCGCGATGACTCGCGCCTGGCGTATAGCTGATCCCGAATCCGAAACCGAGGCCGCCCTCGTCGAGGCCTTCCGACATCAGCCGGGCGACGCGACGGAGCTCGTCCTCGGTCGCCGCCTCGTAGAGAAACGCGTCATCCTCCCCGCTGCGCCCGAGGGAGAACGTGCCGTCGCCGGCCGAGCGCGCAATCAGTCCGCCGAACGCCTGCCGGCGCGCGCCCTGGTGACTCACCGTAGCCCCGAAGTTCAGCAACGCCAGCCCTTCGCGCTCCGCATACCACTCGGCCACCGGATAGACCCCGATCTCCAGTTCCATCGCGGTCGTCACGCCATCGCGCGCCTGATAGCGGCGACTCTCCTCGTCCTGGCCATGGGCGTGGAGGTCGATGAATCCCGGCGCCACGACCAGGCCCTGCGCGTCGAGCACCTCGTCCGCCTCCGGCCGGTCAGTGGAGACGGCCACGATCCGTCCATCGCGAATCGCCACGTGGCGGACCTCGTCGAGACCAGTCTCGGGATCCAGTACTCGACCGCCGGTGATGAGGAGGTCGACCGGTTCTGGCGGCGGTCCCCCGCAGCCAGCGACGATGCTCGACAGAATGGCCGCCGCGACGACCCCTCGCACACCGCGGACCCGGGTCACGTTCACCACAGCCCCAACACTTTCCACCACACCATCCCCACCGGCAGCCAGATGGCCAGATTCACCACCGAGGCATAGAACCCGACGCGCCACCAGTCGCGCAGGGACACATAGCCCTCGACGAAGATGACGGGCGAGGTCGTGGTGCCGTAGTGCGTCAGACCGGCCATCAGGTTGTTGACGAAAACCAGACTATAGACCACGACCGGGGCAGGCGCACCCAGGCCCACGAGCATCGCCAGAAAGGGCGGGTACATCGCCAGGGCGTGGACCGTCGTACTGGCAAAGAAATAGTGCGTGTAGAAGTAGACCACGAGCGTGACGAGAAACACGACGACCCAGGACGTGGCCGGGAACCAGGCCCCGAACCAGGTGGCGAAGATGGTCGCCACCCCGGTGTCGTTGAGGACGCCCCCCATGGTCAGGAGCCCGCCATACCAGACGAACACGTCCCAGGCGGACCGCTCGTCGAGCGCGCTCCCCCAATCGAGCGCGCCGGTGACGAACAGCACGGCGAGACCGACGAACGCCACCAGCGTCGGAGACAGCCCCTCGACCCACGCCGAGATTACCCAGAAGACGATGAGCCCGGTGAAAGTCACGGCGACCGCCGCCTCGCGACCACGGATCGGTCCCAGGGACTGGAGCTCTTCGTTCGCGAACGACGAGGCGGCGGGCGTCCTGGTCAACGTAGGCGGCAGCATCCGATAGACGAGATAGGGCACGACGAGACTGGAGACGACGCCAGGCGCCAATCCCGCCACGAACCAGCTCGTCCAGGTGATGTTGACGCCCGCGAACTCCGCGGCCATCTCGCCCAGCAGCAGGTTGGCGGCGCTGCTGTAGAAGAACATCGCCGAGGAGATGACGCTGCCTTGATACATGCAGGCCATCAGGAAGCCTCCGAGCACGGCCGACGAGGCGCCGGGGTGGGACTTGTAGAGCCCGCTGATGCTCCGCGCGATCGGAAACACGATGCTAGCCGACCGGGCGGTGATCGACGGAACACCGGTGGCCAGGGTGAGATCGGTCAGGTGCAGCGAGTAGCCCAGCCCGAGCGACGTACCCCCAATGGCCCGCACGAACCAGAGGGCCACCCGGCGCGCCAGCCCGCAGTCGCGCAGCGCGCGCGACATCAGCATGGCGGCGAGCACCATCCAGACGGTGGGCGCGGAATACCCGTCGAGGGCCCGATCCAGTGGGAGCCCACCCACCAGCAGCAGCGCCGTCAGCCCCAGCAGCACCACTTGCGAACCAGGGAGCGGCTGCAACATGAGCCCGCCGACCGTCGCGAAGAACACGCCGACCTGACGCCATTCTTCTGCGGTCACCCCGGCTGGCGCCGGGAGCAGGTGGGCGATCGCCACGTAGAGCCCGACCAGCGCCAGCAGGCGCTCCCACCGCACGGCCGGCCGCGCGGCGGGCTCGTTCGCACTCACGCGCTCTGCCCCGTCATCCGACGCACCTTACACGCCCGGGACGCCTACGGCCAGGCCAGGCACCGCCACGATATAATCCGGCTCCGCTATGCCCCCCCTCCACGGACTCCGGGTCATCGACATGACGCGGGTACTGGCCGGCCCGTACTGCGCGATGCTGCTCGGCGACATGGGCGCCGAGGTCATCAAGGTCGAAGAGCCGACGCACGGCGACGATACCCGTCTCTGGGCGCCCTTCGCTGGCGGCAACGTCAGCACCTTCTTCCTGGGCATGAACCGCAGCAAGAAGAGCGTTGCCATCGACTTGAAGAGCGAAGCGGGCGCGCAGACACTGCGCGCGTTGCTCGAAACGGCTGACGTCCTCATCGAGAACTTCCGGCCCGGCAGTCTGAAGAAGCTGGGATTCGACTATGCCTCGGTCCAGACATGGCATCCACGCCTGATCTTCTGCTCGATCAGCGGGTACGGGCAGCAAGGGCCCAAGCGGGACCTTCCGGGCTACGACACCGTCATCCAGGGAGAAGCGGGCCTGATGCATGTCACCGGGCAGCGGGACGCCCCCCCCACCCGGGTCGGCGTGGCGATCACCGACTATCTGGCTGGCCTGTATGCGATGAACGGGATCCTGCTCGCCCTGCGCGATCGGGACGAGAGCGGGCTGGGTCAACAAGTCGACATTGCCCTCCTCGATTCGATGACCAGCGCGATGTCGCTGCCCGCCAATGTCCTCTTCGCGACCGGTGAAGAATTGGGGCGGGAAGGCAACGACCATCACTCGCTGACCCCCTACGAGACGATCGAGGCCAGCGATGGGCTCGTCATCGTAGCCGCCGGCAACGAACGGCTCTGGCATCAGTTCTGCCAGGCTCTGGACCTGCCGGGGCTGGAGACAGACGACCGCTTCCGGACGAACACCGACCGCATGCGTCACCGGCCCGCGCTGAAGCAACGGCTCGCCCAGCGGCTCAGCCAGATGACGAGGGACGAAATCATCGGCCGCCTCCGGGCCCACGCCGTGCCCTGCGGCGAGGTCCGGTCGCTGGCCGAGGCGCTGGGCGACCCGCAGTTGCAGGCACGGGACATGGTGCCTGAACTGGCCCACCCCGAGCTTGGCCCGATCCGAGCGCTGGGGAATCCGATCAAACTGTCGCGCACGCCGGCCGTCCTCGACCGACCGCCACCCTCGCTCGGAGAGCACACCGCCGAGATCGAGGCCGAACTTCGCGAGCGCGCCAACGCGCGGTCGACCGGCGACACGCCGGACGAAGAAAGGGAGCCGTAGATGCGTGGTGCGATCGCTCTCCTCCTGATGGGCCTGGCCGTCCCTGCCGCCGCGCAGGACGCCGAGCAGTTCAGCGGCAGGCTGTCGGTGTTGCCCGTGGACTTCGCGACCTACCAGGGGCTCTCGGGTTCAGGCGACGTGCAGGCGGCGCTCAGCGGACGACTCCTCGACATCACTGGCTCGTTCGAAGGACTGAGCTCACCCGCCACCATGGCCCATGTGCATCAGGCGCCACCCGGCCGGCGAGGCCCCGTGATCTTCACCATCGAGGCCACCGATACCCGAGACGGACGTCTCAGCGGGCAGGTCGACCTCGACGGAGCACAGGTGGAGGCGCTGCGAGCCGGCGAGTTCTACGTGCAGATACACACCGAGGACAACCCCGCGGGTGAGATCCGCGGGTGGCTCGCCTCGGTCTGGTAGGTGATCAGCATGCGCCCCCTGGCCGCGCTCCTTACCTCGATCTGTCTCCTGGGCGGCTCACTCTCGGCTCAGTCGGCGCCGGCGGCGTTCACGGCCGAGCAGGCGCGGGCCGGGAAGACGGCCTACGACGACTCCTGCGCCACCTGCCATACGGCGACATTGCTGGGCGGCCTGGACGCTCCGCCGCTCGCGGGTGACGACTTCGCGGGGTTCTGGGGGGGACGGCCGGCACGCGAGTTGCTCGCCTACATCAAGGCGGCCATGCCACCCGCGGGCCGAAAACCGGATGCGACGACACTCGAGAGCATCGTCGCCTACATTCTCGAGCGGAACGGGATGTCGCCGGGGAGCGTCCCGTTCGACGAGGACGACTCGGGCGTCATCGCCGCAGGCGGGCGATAGCGGTCTCGCTCGGGATTGCGTTCGGCCTCCCGGCCTCGTAATATCTGCTGCGTTTGCTTGCCGGTAGTTCACGCCGGTCATCTTCGGGCGGGAGACGTCCGACCGACACGCGACATTTCAACTGTTCATGAGTGCTACACGACGGCTGTTACCGGTAGTTGTGCTCGCCGGACTCGCGGCCTCCTGCTCGGGCGACTCGAACGCTCCGATGGCCACCTTGGCGACTCCCACGAGCCCCGGGGCCGTGCCGATGAGCTGCCCGCCCTCGATGGAGGCCCAGTCCACGGACGCCCTCCCGGTCACCATGACCTGGAGTCTGCCGACGCTCGCGGGAGTGACGGTCGAGCGGAGTTCCTGCGCGCCGGCGTCAGGCACGGCCTTCCCGATCGGCACCTCGACCGTCACCTGCTCGGCGGACGAACCGAGCTACGCGAGTGCCTGCAGCTTCAACATCAACATTACGCCGCCGGACCCGAAGCTCCGTTTCACCCGCTTCCTCGCCTTCGGCGACAGCATCACCGAGGGCTTCGTGTCGGAAGGCTTCTCGACGCCCGACCCGCTGCAGATCCCGGCCATGTTGCGAGCCGCGAACGGCCGCGGCATCGCCGGCATTTCGCGGGCGATTCAGCCGCTCAGCGCCTACCCCGCGGTGTTGCAGAACCTCTTGACACCGGCCTACATGACCCAGCAGTTCACCGTGGCCAACGAAGGGCGGTCGGGTGAGAAGGCGACCGAAGGCGCCGCGCGCCTGATGTCGACGTTGCTGGCGACGCAGCCGGACGTGATGATCCTGTTCGAGGGGTTCAACGACATCGACCTCGCGCTGCTCGAGGCCGGGCCCAACAACACCGGCGCGGTGAACGTCACCCCGATCGCCTCCGCGCTCCGGTCGATGGTGAGCATGGCCGAGGGCCTTGGCGTGGAGGTGCTGCTGGCCACGCTGACGCCGACCGAGGCGCCGCGTGAGGCCTCCCACCCGGGCACCCGCGCCTCGATCGAGGCGCTGAACGACGAGATTCGCGCCATGGCGCCGACGCTCGGTCGGGGCGGTGTCGTCGACATCTACAGCATGCTGGACGGCGTCCCCGGCGTCATCGGCCCCGACGGATTTCATCCCACCAGCGCGGGCTACCGTCGGATGGCCGAAATCTTCTTCGCTGAGATCGTCAGCCGGCACGATGTGACGCCCCGGGCGCCCTCGGCAACCGGCGCGCCGTGAGTGCCGCCGGCCGCGTGTCCCGAGCCACGGCCAACTGGTGACCACGGCGCCAGTGGCCTATGATGGGAGTGGAACCTAGGGTGCATCGCGCAGGGAGGGGCCGGCCCAGTGCGAGACGCGCCGCAGGAGCAGCCGCGTGACATCAGACGCCTCACCGTTTCGCCCTGGAGGCCAGTACTTCGGACCACTCGTCGGTGTGGTGGCCTTGGCCGTCGTCGCGGGGCTGGGCTCGTACTTCTTCTTCGGCGCGGGCCAGCCGACCGAGACGGAACCGGTGGCGGCCGCCCCTGCGCCTCCGCGGCCTACCATCGTCGATCCCCCCGCCCCAACCGGCACTCCGGTCGAAGAGCTGATTCTGCCTCCGCTCGACGAGAGTGACTCGTTGGTGCGCACGCTCGTCGGGGCGCTGACGTCGCATCCGGCGTTCGCCGCCTGGCTCATTCCCGACGACCTGCTTCGCACCTTCGTCTTCGTGGTCGAGAACATCGCCGAGGGCAACAATCCGACCGAGCGCCTGGGGCCGCTGCGCCCGACCCAACGCTTCGCGACCACCGAGGCCGGCGGCTCGCTCACGGTCGACCCGGCCAGCTACACCCGCTACAACATGCACGCCGAGATCGTGGCGTCGATCAACCCGGTGGGCGCAGCCGAGATCTATCGCTCGCTCCGGCCGCTGATCCGAGACGCGTACGCCGAGCTCGGTCATCCCGACGATGGCTTCGACGACACCCTCGCCCGCGCGATCGCCAATCTGCTCGAGACGCCCGTACTCGAACGCGAACCGCGTCTGGTCGCACGGGCCGCGTTCCACGAGTTCGAAGACCCCGCCTTCGAGGATCTGCAGCCGATCCAGAAACAGCTGATGGCCATGGGGCCGCGAAACGTTCGCGCCGTGCAGGCCAGCGTGGTGGACATCGCACGCGAGCTCGGCATCGACACCAGTCGGCTGCCGATACCGGAAGTCATCCGCTAGTGGCCGCCGATGCCGGCCAGCGACGGCTGAAGGTCAAGCGGCTGTCACCAACCGCCACCCTGCCCCGCCGCGCGCACCCCGGAGACGCCGGTCTCGACCTCTACGCCGCCGTCGACCTGGACATCCCGCCCGGCGAGACTCGCCTGGTGGGCACCGCCATCGCGATCGAGCTCCCGCGCGGCACCGAGGCACAGGTGCGACCACGGAGCGGCCTCGCGCTCAAGCACTCGGTCACCGTGCTCAACACCCCAGGGACGATAGACGAGGGCTATCGGGGTGAGGTCGGCGTGATCCTCATCAACCACGGTCGCGAGCCGTTCACCGTCCACCAGGGGATGAAGGTGGCTCAGCTGGTCGTCCAGCCCACCTTGGCGGTCGAGGTAGAAGAAACCACCCAGCTGGGCGACACTGAACGCGGCGCCGGCGGCTTCGGCTCGACCGGCAATTAGTGGTTTCCCCGGACAAGTTGCACAGAACGGCGCACAACGGCCACCCCAGCCCGGCTTCGGCCCCGTCCTCGCCCTGGTTGGCGTCTCGCCGGTGGTAAGGTGACAGAGTCGCAGCCACGCGCCGCCATGACCGCATCACGACAACACAAAACCGGGAGTCGTTCGCTCAGGGTCGCGCTGTGCCAGAGCAATCTGGCCGTCGGCGACCTCGATCGGAACCTCGCGCGGATCGAAGCCGACATCGGCGCGGCCAGCGCCCAGGGAGCCGACCTGGTCGTCTTCCCGGAGCTCTCCCTGACCGGCTATCCGCCCGAGGACCTGCTGCTGAACCCTCGGCTGGCGGAGACAGCCGCGCAGAGCCTCCGGGAACTGGCCACGTCGGTGACCGACACCGTCGCGGTGGTCGGGTTTCCGGTGCTCGACGGCGACCTGTTCAATGCGGCCGCCGTGGTGACCGACGGCGACGTCGCAGGCGTGTATCGGAAGCACTTCCTGCCCAACTATGGCGTCTTCGACGAACAGCGATACTTCGCGCGCGGCGCGCGCGCGCTGGTGGTCGACGTCGGGAACGTACGAGTGGGCATCACGGTCTGCGAAGACCTCTGGTATCCGGGTGGCCCGGGTCAATGGGCCGCGATCGAGGGTGACGCCGAGCTCATCGTGAACCTCTCCGGGTCGCCCTATCACCGAGGCAAGGGGGCCGAACGGGAGCGGATGCTGGCGCAGCGCGCCGCCGACTACGGCTGCTTCGTCGCCTTCTGTAACGCCGTGGGCGGTCAGGACGAACTGGTGTTCGACGGACACAGTCTCGTCCTGGACCCGACGGGCGACGTCGTGGCGCGCGGGCTCCAGTTCGAAGAAGACCTCGTCCTGGCCGACATCGACGCGATGAGCGTCGCCCGACGCCGACTGCACGACCCGCGGTGGCGACAGTCTCGGCCAGGCGCTCACGACCGGGTCCAGACCATCACGGTTTCCGGTCGAACGGGAGAACCGCCGCAGCTCGAAACGCGACCGGCACCGCCTGCGCTCGACGCCAGCACCGAGGTCTACCGCGCGCTCACGCTCGGCACGGCGGACTACTTCCACAAGAACGGCTTCAAGCACGCCGTGCTCGGGCTCTCCGGCGGCATCGACTCGGCGCTGGCGCTGACCGTGGCGGCGGATGCGCTCGGGGCCGATGCGGTGACCGCCGTGTCGATGCCGTCCCGGTTCACGGCCGACATGAATCAGGCTGATGCCTGGGAGCTTGCCGACAACCTCGGCGTCGAGTTTCTCGAGCTGCCGATCGTCGACCTGATGGGCAGCTACGACACCGCGCTGGCCGGACCGTTCGCCAACACCGACCCGAACGTCGCCGAAGAGAATTTGCAGGCACGCATTCGCGGCAACCTGCTGATGGCGCTGTCGAACAAGTTCGGGTGGCTGGTCCTGACCACCGGGAACAAGAGCGAGATGAGCGTCGGCTACGCGACGCTCTACGGCGACATGGCGGGCGGGTTCGCCGTGCTGAAGGACGTGCTGAAGACCTGGGTGTATCGGCTGTCACGGTGGCGCAATCGCGAAACCGAGGTGATTCCGATCCGGATCATCGAGAAGCCTCCGACCGCCGAGTTGCGAGAGCATCAGCTGGACACCGACAGTCTGCCGCCCTACGACCAGCTGGATGCGGTGCTCGAAGCGTATGTGGAGATGGACCGCAGCCCGGAGGAGGTGGTCCAGCTGGGCTTCGATGCCGGGTTGGTGAAACGCATCGTCTCGCTGGTCGATCGCGCCGAGTACAAGCGACGACAGGCGCCGCCCGGAATACGGATCTCGGTCCGCGCGTTCGGACGCGACCGCCGACTGCCAATTACCAACCAGTATCGGCCCCGCTGACGCTCGCGTCGAAAGGTGTCACGGCCCCTGCGTTCCGCTTCCCCTCGCGTCGACAGCGGTGGATAATCGACCCGACTCGTCAACCACTCCAGGAGCAAGCATGAGAGCTCATCGCGCACTTCGCGTCGTCGGCGCGCTCGCCTTCGTGGCGGCGCTGGTCGTTCTGTCGCCCGGCTCGCCGCTACGGGGCGCGGTCGAAGACACGCTCCCGATGGCGGCGCCAGAAGAGGTGGGAATGTCGTCCGAGCGGCTGCAGCGTGTCAGCGCGCTCATGCAGCGGAACATCGACCAGGACCTCCTCTCGGGCACCGTCACCCTGATCGCTCGGCACGGCAAGGTGGTGCATCTCGAAGCGCAAGGCTTCAACCACAAAGAGGCCGGGGACACGATGGCCACCGACGACATCTTCGTCATCATGTCAATGACGAAGCCGATCGTGTCGACGGCGCTGATGATGCTCTACGAGGAGGGGCACTTCCGGCTCGACGACCCAATCTCGCGCTGGCTGCCGGACTACGCCGACCAGACGGTGCGCCAGACGGTTGGCGGGCGCGCCATGACCGAAGGAGCCGCACGGCCGGTCACCGTACGCCATGTCCTCAGCCACACGTCGGGCCTGAGCACGCGTCGCGGCGGCCAGGACGCCCGCCCGGCCACCTTGGCCGAGTCCATCGATCAAGCCGCGGACATTCCGCTCGCGTTCCACCCCGGTGACGAGTGGCAATACGGGGCCTCGACCGATTTCGTGGCCATCCTGGTCGAGAAGATCTCGGGTCAGAACCTCCGGGACTTCCTTCGCGACCGGATCTTCGAACCGCTCGGCATGACCGACACCCACTACAACGTGCCCGACGGCAAGGCTGATCGCATCGCCGCCGTCTACCACCCGAGCGGCCCGGACAACCGCATCGAGCTGTTTCGCGCGCCCGGCCCGGACCAGCCAACCCGGTTCTTCGGGGGACAGGCTGGACTGCACTCGACCGCAGCCGACTACTTCCGGTTCCATCAGATGATCTTGAACGGTGGCGAACTGGACGGCGTGCAGCTCTTGAGCCCGCGCACCGTCAACCTGATGATCAGCAACCACGTCGGCGACAAGCTGGTCTACGTCCGCGGACCGGGTTACGGGTTCGGACTGGGCTACGGCGTGGTGATGGATCCGGGCCAGGCCACGGACCATCTGTCGCCAGGCAGCTTTCTCTGGGGCGGCGCTTGGGGCACCGTGGCGTGGGTGGACCCGGTCGAAGACATGCTCGGCATCTTGATGATGCAGATCACGTCCTACCGGCACTTGACCGTCCGACAGGACTTCTCGACCGTGGCCTCACAGGCGATCATCGACACGAACCGGCACAACGCGCCGACGGTGCTGGGGTATCGGACGCTCTACTAGGGCATCAGGCTTTGGGCTTTGGGCTGCGGTAGAGGGACTCGAGCGCCCGAAGCCTCTAGGGTGCCGGCGCCCCCTCCACTGGCTCCAGGGCAATCATCCGCCCTTTCAGCAGACTCCGGATGAACTGGGCAAGGCGCTCGTCGACCGGCTCAACCCGGTCACCGAACTGGTCGCGCATACGCTGGGCGATCTGGGCCAGTGAGGTCTGTCCGTCGCACGCCTGCCAGACCAGCGATCCGACATCATCGAGTCGGATGCGGTAATGAGGGTCGCCGCCGAACCGGGCGACCCACCGAGCGACGCGGGTGGACCTGAGGCGTGGTCTGAGCAGCACGCAGCGGCCCTCTTCCTCGGACCATTCGAGCAAGCGGCGCGGACGCACCGCGGCGAAGTCGACCCCCTCGGTGGCCATCAGCCCGCGCTGGTAGGCCCGGCGTCACCACCCTCGCTGGCGCGCTGAGGCACGTTCACCAGCATGTGGTACAGCACCACGAAGATCGCCGAGCCGAGCAGGGCGCTCTGCATGAACGACGGCAGGACCTGCTCGATGGCGAAGTAGCTGCCGCCGAGCACGACGAACGCCAGCAACACCGCCACCAGCGCTTCGCCGGCGATGAAACCGGACGAGAGCAGCACGCCGGTATTGGTCGCCCTGGTCACCGCCGCCTCGTCGGCACCCTTGGCGACCAACGCTCGGGACAGCATCCAGGCCATCAGTCCGCCCACGAAGATGGCCGAGGTCGAACCGAACGGCAGATACATGCCCACGGCGATCAGCATCGGAGAGGGCGAATCGATCAGAATCAACCCGAGCGCCAGCGCCATGCCGGTCACGACGAGCGGCCACGCCATCTCGCCCCCAACGATGCCTTGCGCCATCAACGCCATCAGACCCGCCTGCGGCGCCGGCAGTTCGGCGCTGCCGATCTCATAGACCCGGTCCATCGCGATCATCGGCCAGATCAGGACCAGCGCGGCGATGACGACGCCGATGATCTCGCCCACCTCCATCTTCCACGGCGTACCGCCGAGGATGTGCCCCACCTTGAGGTCCTGCAACATGTCGCCCGAGATGCCCGCGGCGCAGCAGACCACGCCGGCCACTCCCAGCACCCCCAGGATGCCCCCGGCCCCCGTCACGCCAATCCCCACCATCAGGACGGCCGCGATCAACAGGGTGCTGAGCGTGAGGCCGCTGATCGGGTTGTTGGAGCTGCCGAGCAAGCCCACCAGATAGGCGGCGACCGCGGCGAAGAGAAAACCGAGCGTCATCATCACGACGGTGAGCAGAAACGCGCCCGGCAGGCTGCCGCTGAAGAACCAGTACAGACCGAGCAGCGGCAGCGAGAGTGCGGCAATCGCGGCACCGACCTTGGTGAAGTCCAGGTCGAGATTGAGACGACTCACGCCGCCACCACCGGCCTGGGCCCGCTTGATGTCGGTGAATGCCCGCCCGATCCCCTCGCTCAACGAGGTGCGAAGCTTGAAGAGGGCATGGAAGGCCGCCACGATCATGGTGCCGACCGCCAGGGGCCGGATCTGCTTGAGCCACACTTCGTTGCTCAAGGCAGTCAGCGCGGCGGTGTCCGAGGCCTGCGCGACGCTCTCGGGATTGAGGAACAGTCCGAGCGGCACGAGCAGGAGCCAACCCATGACCGCGCCGGCAAACAGCGTCGACGAGATGGCCGGGCCGACAATGAACCCGACCCCGACGAGCGCCGGCGACGCGGCCGGAGACTGCAGGATAAACCCGCCAACATAGGCCACCTGCTGGCCGAGCATGTCGATGGTCGATCGCCCCAGGTTGACGAACGTCGTGGCCGAACTGGCCACTAGCTGCACGCCATTCGAGTTCTTGACGAGTTCCCACGCGCCGGCCAGACCCATCGCCTGAAAGACATACTTGGCGCCGGTCTGCCCTCCCTGGCCCGCCTTGACCAGTTCGGCGGCGGCCACGCTCTCCGGGAACGGGAGGTTGGCCTCGACCACCATCGTGCGTCGGAGAATGATGATGAACAGTACGCCGAGCAACCCGCCCACCAGCATGATGGCCGTGCTCTCCCAGTACCGAAGCTCGTCCCAGACGCCGCTGATGACGAAGGCGGGAATGGTGAAGATGGCGCCCGCCACCAGCGCCTCGCCAACCGACGCGGTCGTGCGCGAGAGGTTCTCTTCGAGGACGGATCCACCCAGCGCTCGTAGCGCCGCCATGGCGACAACGGCGGCCGGGAAGGTGGCCGCGACGGTCAAACCGGCCCGCATCCCCAGATAGGCATTGGCGGCGCCGAGCACGATCGCCATCACGACACCGAGGCTGACCGCTCGAAACGTGAGCTCCGGCAGGGTGCTGTCTTCCGGTACGAACGGGACGAACCCGGACTCTGACTTCTCTGGGGTGCTCATGTCGGCACTCTAGGCGCTCGCGCACACGGACGCAACCACTCCGCCTTGTCAGCCCCGAAAGGCGGGTGGTAGGCTCGGCAGATCTTCCTGCGACCGCCTGCAGCCGTCAGCCGACGCAGCCGAGAAACACTCAGGGAGACCAGCCACGTGACCCGTCCCATGAGTGCCAGCTCCGACTCTCGTCTCGCGCGCCTGCCCGCCACGGCCGGCGTCGCATCGACGAGCATCAAGCTGATCCGCGACATCTACGCCGACGCCCGGGCGCTCGGCCGACCGGTCATGTCGATCGAGCTCTTCCCGCCGAAGACGGAGAAAGGTGAGGCGACGCTTTTCGAGCGCACGCTGCCCGCGCTGCAGGCGCTGCGACCCGACTTCTACTCGGTCACCTACGGCGCGGGCGGCAGCACGCGGGACAAGACGCTCGACATCGCCGATGCGATTCAGCGGCACCATCACACGACGACGATGGCGCACCTGACCTGCATCAGCACCCCGCGCGCCGAGATCGAACGCTATCTCGAGGACGCGCGGAGCCGTGGAATCCGCAACGTCCTCGCGCTGCGTGGCGACCCGCCGCAGGACCCGGAGGCGGGTCGGCGCAATGAGCCCGACTTCGAATACTCGTATCAGCTGGTCGAGTTCATCCGCCGGCGCGGCGGCTTCTCGATCGGGACGGCGGGTTTTCCGGAAAGCCACGTCACCTGCACTGAAGGCAGGCACGTCGATTGGCAACGTCTGAAAGCGAAGATCGACGCTGGATCAGATTTCGTGCTGACCCAGCTCTTCTTCGACAACGACGACTATTTCGCGTTTCGCGACTATCTGGTGGGCGAGCTCGGCGTGGAGGTTCCGCTGACGCCGGGTGTGCTGCCGATCCTCAGCCGGGAACAGATCACGCGCTTCGCCGCGCTCTGCGGCGCTACGCTCCCGCCCGACCTCATCTCGAGACTCGAGTCGTTTGGCGACGATGCGACAGCGGTCGCCGACTTTGGTGTGGAATTCGCGAGCCGTCAGTGCGAGGCGCTGCTTGCGGGCGGTGCCCCCGGCCTACACCTGTACTCGCTCAATCGCGCGGACGCCGCGACGGCGATCTTCAAACACCTCGGCCTCGCCGGCCGATCCTGAAGCGACGCGCGGTCCAGCCTACGAACGCTCGATCCACTCGACGAACTTCGACCCGTTCGACTCGTCGACGATCATCACGCGGGTGACCCGCTGATTCTCATGAATCAGCGCCTTGATCGCTTCGCGCGCCGCCTCGACCGTGTCGTAGCGGTCGAAGACGATCGACGAATTCACCGCTCCCCCGCGTACCGTGGGAATCAACTTGAACATGGCACCTGCAATCCGTTCAGCGACGACACCAGGGCGTGTCGTGACGTGGGAAGATCATACGACGAGGACCGGCGTCGCCGCACACCGTTTCCTCGAACCTGGCGTCAGCGTACGGCCGTCGGCCACTGTCCGCGCCCCAGTTCCGTGCCCAGAACCAGCTGGACGACCTCGCCGTAGCTCGCCACTCCACTGGCCACCCGGTTGGCTCGCAAGTACTGATCGTTCAGACGGCGGGCGCCCTGCTGCACCACGGGGACGACCCGGCTCAAACGAGCGCGCAGCGCCGCGTAGTCGGCGCGTGGGCCGTCGGCGAGTTGGCCGCCAAGCCGTTGTTGCGTCTCCTCTGGCAGGGCGCCCAGGAGACGGGGCACGAGGAACATCCATCCGCTGTATTGCATCGCCTCGTCTCCTTCGAGACAGATCAACCACCCTACGAAATTGGCTTCCGCCTCGTGGGCAAAGCCCGCCAGGTGCGCCCACTCGTGGGCGGTGACGAACGGCCGCTCGAATGGCAGCACCGTGTCGTTGACCAGCACCTGTAGGAAGAAGGGGTCGATCATCCCGTCGATACCGGCTCGCCGAAAGTACGGTGTCAGCAGCGAGCGACGCGGAGCCACCCCCCGAGCAGGCCGGGCGCTACCCAGTTGACGCTGGACGCGCTCGAACGCCGGCCCCAGATGGTCAGGCAAGCCATCGAGTTGCGGCCAGCGCACGTCGCTGATCTCGTCAAACAGCCGGTTCAACTCGGAGATGGCTGACGCGGTCAGCATCTCGAGCCGCTCGCCGCTGATCGCCGCCGTGTCGTAGTCTAGTCTCGAGGCGAGCGCTTCCCGCCGATAGTTGAGACCCCAGGTGGCCAGAAACACGAGATAGAGCGCTGCGGCGACCACCAACGTGCCTCCGAGCAACGGGACCACAGCCGCGCGTCGACGCCCCCGGGGCGCGGTGAAGAGTCGCCAGACCCACCACCCGACGATCGCCAGCGACCCAGCCGCTACCAGCAGATCGAAGAGCGCGAAACCGACGAGACGGCTGCCGGCCGTGATGACGCCGCGGACCATCGGGTAGAGCCCCCCGGCATAGACAGACTCAACCAGCCCGCGCGGCGTCGGGAGCAGCGCCATGGCGAGCGCGGACGCCACGAGGCCCACCTGCCACCACCACTGATGGCGAACCGACGGTCGGCCTCGACGCGAGCGCTTGGCGGTCATGAGGGATTCCGGACGATGCGCTCGCCATAATACGCGACCCTCCGAGGGTGGTGCGCGTCGCGACATCAACGAAAAACCGGAATGTGGTCAATCGGTTACGCCCGTCCTGCTACACTTGAACGCCTCCCCAGTCAGTCGTTCCGAAACAGCACACGGTTCCCGACGGTTCAGGTTCGGACCTCGTGGATTCGATTACGGATTCGGCGTGGAAATTGCTTTTATATAGGACATAATACGACTAAAATGAACTTATGCAATCATATTAGGCCGGTATAGAGGACGCGACATGAGAGTACGCATCACAAGTGTTTTTGCCCTCGATACTTGCGTCGACACGGCGTAACCGACACGACATCAGTCACTTGGACAGGCTGGCGGGTGGCGTGTATTCGCAGTGTTCCATTTTTGAACGACTCGCTCAGATCTGTCACCAGATCGACCACTCGGAGACCCCCGCCCGGGCGGCGGGCGGTCGAACACACACGGCGTGTGGAGCAATGGTATGACTCGAAGACGCAACCTGTTGGGCATCCTGGTCGGCGCTCTGACGCCCGTCGCTCTAAGCTTGACGATCGCTGGGGCGACGAGTGAAAGCTACCCGCGATGGGTAGAGATCCGGCAGAACCAGCTCAGAATCAGCGCGGCCTTCACCGACTGCGAAAACGGGCTGATCACGTTCCGCTGATCACGTTCCGAGGTTTCTACTTCGAGGAGTCAAACCATCCGCTCACCGTCTCCCTCGAGTTGCAGCCGCTGAACGTCCTCAGCTGGGACGAGACCTTCGTACTGGCCGAGCTGCCGCCGGACTTCTGCTCGACCCCAGGTAACTACCTGGCCGTCGTTTCCCGCACGGGCCGGCCCGCCCACGCCGGTGGCGGCAAGAAGGGCGAGAAGAGCTCGAGCGACAAGAAGGGGAAGAAGAAGAAGTCGGTCAGCGAGGAGACCGTCGAGCTGACCACGCTGGACGTCGATACGGTCGACGTCACGGTCGGGGCGACGGAGAGCACAAGCGGCGGTGCGACCGGCGCCACTGAACCGACCAGGCCTGCGGGGCCGGCCGGGCCGACGGGCGCCACCGGAGCCGAGGGGCCGAGCGGCGCCGCCGGACCGACCGGTCCGGCCGGAACTGACGGAACGAACGGAACGAACGGAAACGACGGTGCGACCGGGCCCCAGGGGGCGACCGGACCGGCCGGGATCGCAGGCGCGATGGGGAACACGGGCGCGCAGGGGCCAGTCGGACCGACGGGTCCAACCGGGCCGGCAGGCGCGGACGGCGCTGATGGCGAAGTGGGCGCGGCGGGCCCCACTGGTCCTCAGGGTCAGAAGGGCGACGCGGGGGCCACGGCCCCTCAGGGCAACACCGGCCCGGTGGGCCCGACAGGGCCCGCCGGCGCCACCGGAGGTATCGGCCCGACTGGCGTAGCGGGTGCCGCCGGCGCCACAGGCGCCATGGGCATGCAGGGCGTGGCGGGCCCGACCGGTCCGACCGGCCCCGGCATGACCGTCAACTCGTCGAGCACCATCGAAGACGCCGTCATCAAGTCCAACCACCTCGCGAAGCCACTCGTGGCCGCGGTGGGTGAGGACGGCGTCGTCGGCGCCAACGAATTCCAGGACTCCATTGGCATTCTGGGCAGCAACGACGGTGCGGTCATCGGCGACTCCGCGTTCAACACGACGCCGGGCGGCCTGTTCGTAAACACCGCGGGAGGCAACGCGCCCGAGACTGACGGCGACGTCCTCATCGACGGCGACTTCGAGGTCGTCAACGGGGTCGAGAACTTCATCCATCCGCATCCCGCCGACCCACGCCTCGAGATCGCCTACGTGGTGATCGAGGCGCCTGAGGCAACAAGATGTTCAGAGGTGTCGCGACCCTCGTCGACGGCGAGGCGCGAATCGTGCCGGACGAGTCGTGGCGCTGGGTCACGGCCGCCAACGGCAGCATCACGACCTTCGTGACGCCGCGTGGCCCGGCCAATGTGTGGGTCGAGTTCGAGAGCCGCGACCTGATCGTGCTCAGAGGCACCGGCGACATCAAGGTGAACTTCTTCGTGCTCGGCGTTCGCGACGGCTTCATCGACCACCAGGTCATCCGTCCGAACACCAGCATCATCCCGACCTATCGCAACGAACCGTACTCCGAGGACAAGTCGGAGCGGTATAAGCAGATCCTCATCCAGAACGGCACGCTCAACCCCGACCTCACCCCGAACGAGGCAACCGCGCGCCGTCTGGGCTGGGAGCTGAAAGACCGCGAAGACGAAGCGCGGCCGCGGCCCGTGAGGGACGAGGTGCCACGACCGAGTTTCACGCCCCCGAGGACGGCACGCGCGGCGACCGCTATCGCCAGAACGTCGGCGCGCGTCCCTCGGCCGGCGGCCAGTAGAGACATCAGGGGCGGACCACTCGCGGTCCGCCCTCACGTCCTTCCCTTCCCGTCCCCACCGGCCACCACGATGCCCGGTGGTACACTCGCCGGATGTCCAACGACGACGATCTCAAGTGGGGTCACTCCACCGTCGACACCGTCTGCCCGCTCGATTGCCCCGACGCCTGCAGCCTTGAGGTGACCGTCGAGAAGGGCAAGCTGGTCAAGATCGACGGCTCGGAGACGCAGGCGGACACGGCCGGCTATATCTGCGGCAAGGTCCGACAGTTCGACCGCCGCGTCTACGGTGACAAGCGCCTGCTGACTCCACTGATCCGCGAGGGCCGGCAAGGCGAGTTCAAACGGGCCAGCTGGGACGATGCGCTGAAGCTGGTCGCCAGTCGGATGACCGAGATCCGAGACCATCATGGAGCGGAAGCGGTGCTCCCCTTCTCCTACGGCGGGTCCAACGGCCTCCTCACCCAGGACACGACCGACGCCCGGCTGTTCAGGCAGTTCGGCGCCTCCCGGCTGGCGCGCACGGTCTGCGCCATGCCCACCAGCACCGCCAACGAGGGGCTCTACGGCAAGATGCCCGGAGTCAGCTATGCCGACTACCGACATGCGCGCCTGATCGTCGTCTGGGGCGCTAATCCCTCGAGCACCGGCATTCATCTGGTTCCCCACATCAAGGCGGCGCAAGAGGCCGGGGCCGCGCTGGTGGTCATTGATCCGCGTCGCACGAACCTCGCGCGACAGGCCGACGTACACCTGCCGCTCCGCCCCGGCACCGACGTGGTCATCGCGCTCTCGATCCACAGGCTCCTCTTCGAACAGGGTCTGGCGGACGAGACGTTCCTCGAAGCCCACACGCTCGGCGCCGACCGCCTTCGGGAGCGGGCGGACGAGTGGACCTTCGAACGAGCGTCTGACGTGGCCGGTGTCGATCAGGAGCTCCTCGAGAACGTCGCCGAGATGTACGCCGAGATCTCTCCGGCCGTCATCCGATGCGGCTGGGGGCTGGAACGGAACAGGAACGGCGGCAACGCCGCCCTGTCGGTGCTGGCGCTCCCGGCGGTCGCCGGCAAGTTCGGCGTGCGCGGCGGCGGATACTCGATGAGCAACTCCACCGCCTGGCGGCTCGACGCCGAGCGCTGGATCAACACGCCGGACGCCGACACCCGCATCATCAATATGAACAAGCTGGGCGAAGCGCTGCTCGACTACCGCGATCCGCCGATACAGATGCTGTTCGTCTACAACTGCAACCCCGTCGCCACGATGCCGAATCAGAACCGGGTGATCGAAGGGCTGCAGCGGGAGGATCTGTTCACCGTGGTGTTCGACCAGGTCATGACCGACACGGCGCTGCTGGCTGACGTGGTCTTACCTGCCACCACCTTCCTGGAGTCGTACGACGTGGTCCGCGGTTACGGCACCGGCAACATCTTGCTGGGACGGCCGGTCATCGATGCGATCGGGCAGTCACGCCCCAATGTCGAGGTCTTCTCCGAACTGGCGCAACGTCTGGAGTTGCCCTGCGGCGCCGAGGAGACGACCGACGCCGAAACCCTGCTCGAGGTCGGCATGACGTTGCCTGATGAGCTCCGCACGCCGCTCCTGGAGAAGGGGTTCGCGCCGGGCCCGGCCGGCGAGACGCCGGTGCAGTTCGTCGATGTTCACCCGAGGACGCCGGACGAGAAGGTCCATCTCTTCCCGGAACATCTGGAACAGGAGAGCCCTCACGGCCTGTATCGATATCAGCCAGCGCCCGAGAACGAGGCCTACCCGCTCACGCTGATATCACCGGCCACCGAGAAGACCATCAATTCCAGTCTGGGGGAATTGCGGACCCGGGCGGCCAGCTTGCAGATGCACCCGAACGACGCCGACCGACGAGGCCTCTCGACGGGCGACAGCGTCCGGATCTTCAATGCGCTCGGCGAGGTGCATGCGCCGGTCACAGTGAACGCCGACATGCGTCCGGGCATGGTCGGTCTGCCCAAGGGACTGTGGCGCATGAGCACGCTCAACGGCGCCACGGCCAACGCGCTGGTCTCGGACGATCTGACGGACCTGGGCGGAGGCGCCGTGTTCAACGACGCGCAGGTGGAAGTAAGCCGCGTGGTGACGGTCGACCTCGACCGGGACAGTCTCCAGACCTGGGCCTCCGACAACGCCGACCGGGTGCATTGATCAATGCCATGGGGCTTCGCCAAACCCCACGCGGGGCAACAGGCAGGCCCGGTATCACGTGGCCTGCTGGCGGTCGATTTCAGGTTCGGGCTCGAGCGCCGCCGGAGCAGCCGGCGGCGCGACTTCACGTTCCCGTTCCCCGTGATCGGGGTGAGCGAGATCGGCCGGCAATCCGGCCGGAATCCGCAGCGCCGCCACCAACGACGCCGCAGACACCAGCATCGCGCCAAAGAACGCGCGCTGGATCCCCAGCGCCATGTCGTCAGGCGTGAACCCGCCTGGTGGCAACGACGCGGCGATCACAGCCCCCAGCACCGCCACGCCAACCGCGCCGCCGATGCTGCGTGTGAACTGCCCGAACGAGGTAGCCACGCCGAGGTGACGGCGCGAGACGACGTTCTGCATCGCGAGCACCAATGACAGCATCGTCATCCCCATACCCATCCCCATCAGGATGAGCACGCCTGGCAACACTCCGGCCGGCGTCGCCGTGTCCACCCGCGACAGTCCGAAGAAGCTCACGGTCACGGCCACCAGACCAGTCAGCACCATCTGGCGGTAGCCGACTCGAAGCACGACCCGGCCAGTCACCATCGACGTCACGACCCATCCCAGGATGAGCGGCGTCAGCGCCTGCCCCGCCTCGACCGGCGTGCCGCCCAGTCCCTCCTGGACGAACAGCGGCACGTAGGTGATGGCGCCGAACATCGAGACGCCGACCAGCACGCCGGTCCCCGCGATCGCCGCGACCATGCGGTCCGTCAGTAGATCCAGCGGCACCATCGGCTCTGGTGCGCGTCGCTCGACGCGCACCAGCCAGAGGCCGAAGAGCGCCGCGCCGACATATGACGGCAGCACCCACCAGCCGCCGGCCCCACCTTCGAGCCCGCTCCCGCTCAGCGCGACGATCAACAGGGTGACCGACGCCGTCAGCAGCACCGCCCCGCCGTAGTCCACCTGGTGCTCCTCGCCCGCCGCCTGATCACGCAGCGCGCTCCCGACCGCCAGCGCCGCGGCGATCCCGAACGGGATGTTCAGGTAGAACACCCAGCGCCAGGAGAACAATGCCGTGATGTAGCCGCCGGTGACCGGCCCCACCACCGAGGCAACACCCCAGACCCCGCTGAGCAGCCCCTGCATCCGCCCCCGCTCTTCCAGGGTGTAGAGATCGCCGAGCACGCTCATTCCGAGCGGCAGGAGCCCTCCCGCCCCCACGCCCTGCAGCGCGCGAAAGAGAATGAGCGCCGGCATCGACTGCGCGGCGCCCGACAGCGCCGAGCCCAGCAGAAAGAGGCCCACGCTCCACAGATAGAACCGGCGACGCCCATACAGATCCGACAGCTTGCCCCAGAGCGGAATCGAGACCGTGGAGGTCAACAGGTAGGCGGAGAAAACCCAGCTGTAGTGCTCGAGCCCGCCCAACTGGTCGGCGACGGTCGGCATCGCGGCCGCGACCACCGTCGTCTCGATGGCGGCCAAGAACGTGCCACCGAGCACGCCGGCCGTTGCCAGGATCCGACGCGTCCTCGTCATGTCGGTCGGGCTCCGGACTCGCGGCCCGGCGTGCGTGTTAGGATGCGGTCAACGCCAGACGGCCCCGTATTGACCATGAGCGATTCCACCAACGCCCCACGCCTCGTCAAATGCGCCAAGTTCCAGCGAGAGCTTCCCGGACTGCCTGAGTCCCCCTGGCCCGGCGAGCTCGGCCAGCGGATATACGAGAACGTCTCGATCCAAGCATGGCAGGAGTGGGAAGAGCGGATGAAGATGCTCCTGAACGAGTACCACCTCAAGCCCTGGGAGAAAGAGGCCCAGGAGCTCGTGGCGAACTTCATGGAGGAGTTCTTCTTCGGCGAAGGATCGGCGCTGCCGCCCGAGTACGTCCCGGAGAAGGACAAGGCCAAGTAGGTCAGCGAGCGCCCCCGAAGAGCGGCGCTGCCTCTTCGTCGGTCTGCGCCGGCGTGAGCAGGCTCACCACGACGAGCGTGCCGATCGACAACGCCAGCGCCGGATACGCCGTCTCCAGGCCAAGCAAGTAGCCGGGTACCCCGTCCACGGCCCGGACCCGCCCCACAATCTCCCACGCGAGCGTCGTTCCCATCCCGACCAGGATGGACGCCACCCCGCCCTGACGGGTCGCTCGTCGCCACAGCAACGCGCCGAGCAACGCCGGTGTGATCCCGGACCCGTACATCGTGTAGGCCCAGAGCGCCATCTCGAGGATGGTCGGGAAGAAGTTGCCGGCAATGTACCCGAGCACGCCCAGCACGACGACGATGCCCCTCGTGTAGGCAATCAGCTGCCGGTTGGAGACGTCGGGGTTGATGAACCGCTGGTAGACGTCACGAATGAGATTCGTCGATGGCGTCAGCAGGAAGCTGTTCGCGGTCGACACGATGATGGCCGCGGCGCCACACACGAGCACCACCCCCATGAAGCCGGGCAGGACGTCCGTGGCCACGCGGATGACGATCTCCTCCGACTGCGCGTCGGTCAGCCCCGGGGTGATGGTGGCAGCCAGAATGCCGGTCGAGTCGATCAGCGTCTCGACCACCATCGTGCCGACGATCCAGCCCACCACCGCGAGGCGCGCCGCCCGCTCGTCGCGCGCCGAGAAGAACTTCTGGTACATGTTCGCTTCGCCAAGCAACAGGAACATCGTGGGCAGAAACAGCGCCAGTGACGCCTGGGGCCCCAGGCTGCCGAACACGGAAACATGGCCAGCCGGCAGCGAGGCGAGCGCCGCGCCGAGACCACCGAGATCGCCCACCATGAAGATCACGGCCAGCGTGACGCCAACCGTCATCAGCGTGCCGTTGCCAACATCGAGATAGGCGATCGAGAGCATGCCGGCCAGGGCGGTGAAGACGACACAGAAGGCCATGGTGATCAAGGCCCCCGTATCAGGGTCGACCGGAGCGATGAGGGCCAGCAATCTGCCGCCGCCGCGGAACTGGTAGGCCGCGATCGTGGCGTAGGCCAGGACCGTGGTCACGGTGCCCAGCACGCGAGCCGTCGGACCGTAGCGCAGTTCCAGAATGTCGGGCACGGTGTACTGGGCGATGCGCCGCACGCGTGGCGCGATGAAGAAGACCAGCGCGATGCCGGCCCAGGCGCCCGCCGATTGCCAGAGCGCCGGGAACCCCGCCCGGTAGCCGAGGCCCGCGCCGCCGAAGAGGCTTCCGGAGCCGACCCAGGTCGCCAGAAGGGTGAAGACGAGGACGCGCGCCGGCAACGTGCGCCCGGCCACCAGGAAGTCGTCGCCGGTCTTGACCCGTCGGCTTCGGACGGTGCCGATCAGGACGAGGATCGACAGATACAGGAGGACGGCGGTCAGCATGTCAGCCCCTCATGATACTGGTATCCTCCGACCGATGCCGCTCGACGAATATCGCCGCAAGCGCGACTTTTCCAAGACCCCTGAGCCAAGCGGCGAGGGACCGACCACTCGGGGCGGTAAGAAGAAGCCCACCCGCTACTTCTGCGTGCAGAAACATCTGGTGAGGCGCCGCAATCTCATCAGGCGTCATTCTCCCGGATCTGACAAGGCTCGTCTATTTTGTCCTATTTTATTCGTTTAAGTTCTCCCCTGAGACTCCAGAGGACCGACCGGCAGGTAGACACCTGTAGAATCGGCAACACGATCGATGCATCTAGTCGACATCCTCCTGCCCGAGTACGACCGTGAGATCGAAGGGACACGGGCCACCCTGTCTCAGTGCCCCGCCGACAGCCTGGCCTGGCGCCCCGATCCGGACGCCCGCAGCGCCAGCGAACTGCTCGCCCACCTGGCCGAGATCCCGCTCTGGGCAGGCCATATCCTGCAGGAGGATCAGATCGACCTGGACGACCGGCAGGCCCCAGTTGCGCCAGCCACGCTCGCCGAGGCTCAATCCAGGTTCCAGTCCACGGCGTCTGAAGGCCGACGGGCGCTGGCCGGCCGGATCGATGGCGAACTGATGGCCGACTGGACGCTGGTGCGGAGCGGCACACCTCTCTTTGTCGTGCCTCGGGTCACCGCGCTCCGGATGCTGGTGCTGAACCATCTCATCCATCATCGGGGACAACTGACCGTCTACCTCCGCTCCCTTGGCGCATCGGTCCCACCGCTGTACGGGCCCACTCGCTAGTCCTGCGCATGGCTGCACACTTCCGCACGCCGAGAGCCGTACCCCAGGTCCGTCGGCGCGGGAGCTGACGGCGTCCGGTCGATAAGAGGGTCGATGCTACGGCGCGCGACCCTCATCGCACTCGGCCTGACGCTGTTCTGCCTCCTGGCGACGCTCAACGTCGGCGGCTATCGGTACGGGGTCCAGGATCAGTCGTTCTATATCCCGTCGATTCTCCAGGCGCTCGACTCGACGCTCTACGAACGGGACGCCCCGCTCCTCAGCGCTCAGGGCGTGTACTTCATCTTTGATGAGGCGATCGCCTCCGTGCTGACGTCCACCGGACTGAGCCTGCCCGCCTTGTTCCTAGCGCTGTTCTTCGCGAGCCTGGCGCTGCTGGCCGCCTCCACCGCCGCGACGGGCTGGAGCCTGTTTCACTCGCGCTGGGCCGTGGCCGTGCTCGTGTTGGGGCTGACGCTCCGACACCGGATCTCGATGACGGGCGTGAACACCCTCGAGGGCTATCTGCATCCCAGGATGCTCGCCTTCGCGGTGGGCGTCGCCGCGCTGGCCCTCTTTGTGCGTGGTCGTTCCTGGATAGCGCTGGGCGTCGCGCTGGCCGCCGCCGCGCTCCACCCCACCATCGCCGCCTGGTTCCTCCTGCTGCTGGGGGTCGCCGTGCTGGTAGGGGATCCAGCCGCGCGCCGACCGCTGCTCGGGATCGGGCTGGCGCTGGCGCCGGTGGCCCTCTGGCTGGTGGCCGCCCGGATGGGCGACCGGCTCGTCATCATGGACGACACGTGGCTGGCGCTGCTGGCCCACAAGTCCTATCTCTTTTCGACCCGTTGGCCACTGTCGGCCTGGGTGGCCAACCTGGGCACCGCCGCGCTGCTCGCCGGCATCTACGCGTACCGACGCCGACTCGGTCTGGTCTCGCCCCGCGAAACAGGGCTGGTGTCTGGCTGCGGCGCGCTCCTGCTGTTCTTTCTCCTGACACTCCCGCTCGTCGACATGGGACTCGCGCTGGCCGTGCAACTGCAGATCGGTCGCGTCTTCTGGCTCATCGACCTGCTCGCGCTGGCTTCGCTGGCGTGGCTCGTGACCGCGCCAGAGCACTGGCCCCTCCGCGTCCGGTCTCCACAACTGGCCAGACAGGTAGCGGTGGCCGTGGTGCTGGTGGCGGCCGTGGCCAGGGGCGGCTATGTGACCTTCATCGAACACCCCGAGCGCCCTGTCATCGCCTGGCAGGACCCCGCCAGCGACTGGGACCGCGCCATGCGCTGGCTCACGTCGACGCCGGCCGACAGCCACGTGCTGGCCGACCCAGCCCACGCCTGGCGCCACGGGACGAGCGTCCGGGTGGCGGGGCAGCGCGATCTGTTCCTCGAAGAGGTCAAGGACCCGGCACTCGCCATCTACTCTCGGCAGGTCGCCCAGCGCGTGCTGGATCGGGTCGAGGACCTCGGCTCCTTCGACGCGCTGACGGCGGGAAACGCGACGAGTCTGGCCAGAAAGTATGATCTCGACTATCTTGTGACCGACCGTGCGCTGGCGTTGCCGCTGGCCTACCGCGCCGGTCAGTTCCGGGTCTATCGCCTGCAGTCGCCTACGACCACGGTCGCCTCGCTTGCCGCCAGCGTTCGATAATACTGTTGACCACGTCGGCCTTCGCCCCGCATCCGCATCTCACCAACGGGCACTGGATGACCCTCTTCACCTGGGGGCGTGTCCGGCATTTCCCGCGTCTGCCAGCGCCGGTTGAGCGCTATTTCGACGTGGCCGACGACGCCCGGGTGAAAGCACACTGCTACTGGCACGACGACCCACGCGCGCACCCCACCCTGCTGGCGCTCCACGGGCTGGAAGGCTCGAGTGAAGCGCACTACATGCGCGGGCTCGCCGACAAGGCCTACGCCGCCGGGTTCAACGCCGTCCTGCTGAACCAGCGGAACTGCGGCGGCACCGAGGCCCTGTCAGCCGGTCTGTATCACTCCGGACTCTCGGCTGACCCGGCGGCCGTGATCGACGAACTGCGGGAGCTCGATCGGCTCCCGGCCTTCGGTGTGGTCGGCTATTCGCTCGGCGGAAACGTCGGACTGCGACTCGCCGGCAGCTACGGCGCGACGCCCCCACCGGAGCTGCGGGCGGTGATCGCCATCTCACCCACGATGGACCTGGCGGCCTGCGTCGACGCGCTCGAACGTCGCACGAACCTGGTCTACGAGTGGAACTTCGTGAGGAACCTGAAGGCGCGGATGCGGAGGAAAGCGGCCGCGTGGCCCGGGAGTTTCGACCTGAGCCGCCTGACGAAGGTACGGTCGGTGCGCAGCTTCGACGAGGAGTACACCGCGCCGTACCACGGCTTCGAGGACGCCGACGACTACTACCACCGCGCGAGTAGTCTGCGCCTGATCGACCAGGTGGAGGTCCCGACGTTGATCGTGAGCGCCGCCGACGACCCGTTCGTGCCGCCGGAACAGTTCTCGGACGAGGCCCTGGCGGCCAACCCTCACATCACGGTCGAAGTGAGCCGCTTTGGCGGGCATTGCGGCTTCTACGCTGGCGCCGCTCCCGGATTCGACGGCTACTGGGCCGAGCAACGAGCCATCGATTTCATGCGAGCGGCATCGAGCCGCTAGCCCGGACACGCCTCCATGAAGCGGCGCGCGAAGTCCGGGCCCTTCCCTTCGTCTTCGTGCTTGAAGTAGACGAATACTTCGCGGCAGTCGGAGGTACGCTCGGCCACGGTCTCCGCCCACCTGATCAGATCGTCTGGCTGATAGCCCTCGTCCCGCAGGCGGAAGTACGCGTAGTCGGCCGTGACCACGACCGGTGTCGTGAGCCGCTCACTGTCGGCCACGCAGAGCGCCATCCGACGGGCGCGGAGCCGGGCGAACACCTCCTCGTCGTGCCAGGAGGCATGCCGGAACTCGAACGCGGCGCGCGCCCCGGGAGGCAACGCCCCGAGAAAATCATCGAGAGCGTTCAGGTCCTTCTTGAGCGAGGGCGGGAGCTGGAACAGCAGCACGCCCAGCTTGGGTCCAAGCGTGGCCGCCGCCTCGCAGAACGCCGCGGCGGTGTCCTCGCAGTGTCGCAAACGGGCCTCGTGAGTGATGCGGCGCGGCGCCTTCAGCGTGAACCGGAAGTGCTCGGGCGTCACCTCCGACCACCCCGCCAACAACCGCTCGGTGGGCATCCGGTAGAAGGTGTAGTTGATCTCGACCGTCGAGAGCCGCTCGGCGTAGTACGGCAGCATCTTTTTCGACGAGATCTTCTCGGGATAGAAGCTCCCCTTCCACTCGTTGTAGTTGTAGCCGGAGGTACCGACCAGGATGCGGGATGAGACGTCCGGCGACGCCCCTTCGAACGGCAGGTCCATTCCGTCCTAATCCAGGTCGAACTCGCGTTCGGGGCGCGTGATCGGCTCATTCTGCGCCTGGGCCAGCGCCTCTTCGAATCTCTTCGCCAATGCGTCGGGCCGGCTCTTCTCGTCGCTGACCGACTGCTCGAACAGCGCGTCACGACGCGCCTTCTCTTCAGCTAGGATCTGCTGCGCCTGATCCAGTTGGGGCATGTCCTCCCGGACTGGCTCCTGGTGTCCGACGACGCGACGAAGATTCGGATCGATCGTCAGCGTGCCGCTACAGCAGGGACACACGACATCGAACTCGGAGGACAAATTGGACATGGAGCACCCCCTTTGGTCACTAGGCTGGTGAACGCCCGCCCTCACCCGCAGGCCCCAGTCGACGCAAGACGTTGTTATCATACCGTCATGGGAGGTGCTCGCTTCGCCCCCACCGCCTCCGTGGCGCTGGCCCTGCTGGTCGCGATGACCTCGCTTGGCGCGCAGCCCCAGACCCCGTCGCCGCTCCCGGACACGCCCCCCGCAACCCGTTCGGTCTCGGGCCGCCTCGTTGACGCGGTGACCGGCGACGCTATCTCGGGCGGCATGCTCGTCCTGCGCGAGCTGGTCAGCCGAGACCAGTACGTGGCCACGACCGAGGCCGACGGTCGCTTTACCGTGGCGGATCTACCAGAGGCCGACTATCACCTGCACGCGTCGGCCATCGGCTATGTCGGCCGCCAGTCCGGTCAACGTCACGCACTCGAAGCTGGCGAGCAGATCGCGCTGGCGGCGGGCGAAGCCCGAAACGGTCTCGACATCGCACTGATACCGGGCGCCGTCATCACGGGCCGGGTCACCACTGAGAATGGACAGCCGCTGGCACTGGCCGAGGTCGAGGCGCTCCGGCCCCAACTCGAGAACAATCTCCGCGTGCTCCTTCCGGTGGGACGGGCTGAGAGCGACGTCAACGGTCGCTTCCGGATCTCCGGCCTTCCGCCGGGGCACTACTACATCGCCGCCATCGACCCGGCCGACGAAGGGACCGAGGATATCGCCGGACAGGTGCACTGGGATCAGACGTTCTACCCGGGCGTGCAAACCGCCGCCGAGGCCAACCGGGTCCGACTCGATTCAGGCGATACGGTGACCTCAGTTGATTTCGCGATGCTCGGGGTGACCCGTGTGAACGTGATGGGTCGGCTGTTCAATCCCGACGAAGACGAGTTGGCCACCGGCTCGATCATCATGAGTCCGGAATCTGACGACGGCCTCGGCGTCGGGATGGCTCATGCGGGCATCGTGCGCCCCGACGGCACGTTCGAGTTCCTCAACGTCTCGCCTGGCGCCTATCGACTGCGTGCCAGCGCCAGAACGGTGCAGCCGGGCCCGGCGCTCTTCGCGTCGTTCCTGCTCTCGGTCGGGGACCGGGACGTCTCGAACGCCGTACTGTTTCTCAACCCGGGAGCGAGTCTCTTCGGTGAAGTCGAGGTGGCGGACGGCGCCTCGAGCGAGCCGCCGAGCATGACCGAGATATGGGTCAGCGCACCGATGGCTGACGGCGCGATGGGCTCCGGACTGACTCGGAGCAGGTCTTCGAGGACGGCAGCTTCAGCTTGGCCACGCCGGACGGGGCACGAGTGGTCCGACTGGAGGGCATCCCCGATCCGTGGTCACTGGACGCTGTCTACTTTCAGGGCCGCAACATCATCGACGTGCCGTTCGACCTCCGGTCGGGGGACGAGCGAGAACGGCTCCGGGTCGTCTTGACCGATCGCGCTAGCCGGCTGACCGGCGTGGTGCAAGATGCCGACGGCAACCCGATCACCGACCGTACGATCGTGGCGCTCCCGGTCAACGTGAGCTTCTGGCATCCGGGCAGCCGGCACGTGGCGCTGACCTACCCGGACCGCGACGGACGATACGAGATCAGCGGGTTCCCCTCAGGGGTCTACCTGGTCGCGGCGGTCACCGGCATTCATGGCGGAGACCTGTATGACCAGGCAGTCTTTCAGGAAATTGCCGGGGGAGCCACAGAGGCCACGACCGAAGCGGGCGAGACGACGCCGCTGGATCTGGTGCTGAGCGGGGAAGGCATTCGGCTGGCGAACTGAGGCGTTCGCCCAGAACCGAGGCTAACCTTCTTCTTCGTAGCCTTCTTCTTCGATCGGGCTGATGCGGGTCGGCGGACGGAGCGCCTCTCGATAGTCGTAGACCGGCAGGCCCTGCACGTGCAGGTTAAGGACGCACGCCGGGGCCTTGCGGTCGACGACCACGGTCACGGGACTGCCCTCCACCCCCTCTCGAAACGCCAGGCGGCATCCGCAGGACAACGTCGCGTGGGCGAACCCCTTCAGCATCGGCAAGACCTCAAGCGTCGGCGACAACCGCGCGGCGCCCACCGACTGCTTGATCATACTACAGGGCCGTCTGGGGGGCCCGTCTGGCGGCGGCCGCGACCAGAGACGGAAAAAGGCCGGCCCCAAGAGGCCGGCCTCGCTCTCCCTACCCCTCCGCCAGAACCACTACAGCAGGTCGGTGATGTCCTTCTCGAACTCTTCCTTCGTGGCGATTCCGGCATGCGAACGGCACAGCGTCCCCTCGCGATCGATGAAGAACGTCATCGGGACACCCCAGATGGGCCCGAAGGATTCCTGAACGTCCTGCCGGTCGACGCCGACCAGCATCGGGTAGTCGACGTCGTACTCGGCCGAGAACTCCTGAATCTTGTCAGCGGTATCGTCGATCGACACACCGACGACCGCCAGACCATCGTCGCCGTACTCATCCAGGAACTCGACGAACCACGGCACCTCGACCTTGCACGGCCCGCACCACGTGGCCCAGAAGTTGAGCAGCACGACTTTCCCCTTGAGGGACTCGAAGTCGAACTCCTCGCCGTGCATGTCCTGCACCTGGAAGTTGAAGTCGGCGGGACGGGCTTCGGCGTCACACGCCTCGGTGGTGAACCCGGCCTCCCCAGCGTGGGCATGCGCATGCCCGGACGACGGGTTCAGCGGCAACGTCAACAGCGCCAGCCCCAAGGCGGCAGTGCCAGCCATGATCCATCGCATCGTCATTCAATCAACTCCTGCACGGCACCTTTCGCGTGCCAGCTTCGCTACTGCTGATAGCCTCGCATATAGGCCGCGACCTTGTCCATGTCGGCCGCCGCCTCCTGTCCCACCAGCACATACGCAGCGGCGTCGTTCGACCACAAGCGAGCCTGATGGTCGACGACCTCGAGCGAGGCGTCGGCCTGCTGGGTATCAGGAATGACGAAGAGCGAAACCGGTCGCCCCTCGACCTCGTACAGCAGGTGCGCCATCCCCCCGCCGTCGTAGTCGTAACTCCGCACGTCCACCAGCGCGATCTCCTCGGCCGGCGTGCTGACCGACACTGGAACTCGGAGGCCATGGTCGGCGGCCAGATGGGCCTCGGCCTGCGCCTGGTCCATCGGCTCGTGCCCTACGCCGAACTCGTGAAAGCACTTCTCGTGGTCTATCGCCAGCTGGGCCGCGAACGCGGCCTGGAGGCGCTCTTGCTGTCCCGCCATGAAGACTCCGGCCACGGCCAGCACCGCCGTCGCCGCGACGGACAGCGGAATCCACCGGCGCAGGGAGAAGCCGCCCGTGGTCGCCTCGGCCACCTCTGCGGTCGTGGTGGCTCCCAGTACCGCGGCGACACATCGAGCGCGGAGCCCGGGGGCGCCCCCTCCACCAGCGCGTCCGCCTCGGACCGCACGACCGTCCGCGCAAGTCGTTCCGCCTCGGCGCGCTCTCGACACGGTGGACAGTCGTCCAGGTTCGCCTCGATCTCGAGGCACGCGTCGCTGTCAGCCTCGCCGTCAACATACGGCGTCATCAACGGGTCATGTCAGCGCACTTCTTCATGTTCAGCTCCAGCCAGACGCTATCGGTCGCTGGCCCCTCCGCTTACGATGCGTAGGGCGGGCCCGTGCTGCGGCTGTGTAGTTAGATGCCGGTGCAACAGGCGACGTCCCCGTGAAATCCTCGGCATGACGGTCCCCACGGCGATGCTCAGGATCTCGGCTATCTCCTTGTGGGAGAACTCTTCCACGTCCCGCAGCCAGACGGCTTGCCGGTAGGCCTCCGGCAGGACGTCGATCGCCGCCTGCAACTCGGCGCCGAGACTGGCGCGTAGCATGAGGTCTTCGGGCGACGGCACGCCGCCAGGTGGGGCGGCGCCTGCTCGACCTGCTCACTGTCGACGTCGATTGGATCCCGACCGTCGCGCCGGCGCTGGTCGAGAAACGTGTTGTGCAGGATGGTGTGGAGCCAGGCCCTGAGGTTGGTGCCCGAGCGGAACTGCCCGGCAAAGCGGAACGCCTTGACGTAGGTCTCCTGCACCAGATCCTCGGCGTCGGCAGGGTTGCGTGTCAGCCGTATCGCGGCCCCGTACAGGCTGTCGATGTGGGTCAACGCACCACTGGTGACCGCCGCGGCCCCTGAGGCTCCGGGCGGAGCGCCACTGTCTCCCTACATCCGACTGCCGGCCACTCGTACCTGTGCCGCGACACCCACTACCAACCAGAACAACCCTGCCGGCTGGAAATTCCCTGTCGCGAGTTATCTCACACGATTATCGCGGGAAGTCAGGCATCTATTCTGTCCCCTTTCGTGGTCGCGCGGTCGCACGGATCGGACACTCTGTGAGATCGCTCACCGCGCTTTCGCGCCCTGCGCGGGCCACTTTGCGCCGGCGTCCCCGGTACGCCTCTTGCTCGTCGAAGAAACGTGTCAATTGACCGGGATCCGCATCGTTGCGACGCCCGTCAGAGCTACAGTAAGATGGCTGTTGATCCCCGCCAGCCCTCCTCACACGCCGCTGGCACTCCACGAGGTGAATCATGAGTCGCACCCAGCGCTGCCGCATCGGCTTTGGCCGGTGTACGGTCGCCTGTCTCATCGGTCTGCTCACTGTGAGTTGGGCCGGCACCACGTTCGCCCAGCAGGCGACTGACTTCTTCCCGTATCCCGGGAAGAACCGTGTGAAATACGACGACTTCGAGTGGCACATCTACGAGACCGAGCACTTCGAGATCTACTACTACCCGGAGATGGAGCAGCACCTGGCCCGGGTCGCCAGCTACGCCGAGAGCGCGTACGCGCAGATCAGCGCCGATCTCACCCACGACCTCCCGAATCTCGTGCCGCTGATGGTGTTCAAGACCCACAGCGAGTTCGAGCAGCAGAACATCATTCCCGGCGCGAGCGGTGAGGGCGTCGGCGCATTCGCCGAGCCGTACCGTGGACGTATCGCGCTTCCGATCGACGAGCCTCCGGACCAGCTCTACCGCCTGGTGGCCCACGAGCTGACCCATCAGTTCGCGTTCGACATCATCCCCAGATCGGTCATCCGACAGGGCATTCCGCTGTGGGTCGACGAGGGGCTGGCCGACTACATGGCCGGGGTGTGGCGCCCCAACGACCTGATGATGGTGCGGGACGCTGCGCTCTCCGACATCCTGCCGGAGATGAGCAAGTTCCAGGGCTACGGCGGCTTCGCGAACCTGCGGGTCGTCTACAACCTCGGCCATGCCGCGTTCGAGTTCATCGAAGAGCGCTGGGGCAAGGAAGGCATCCGCCAGTTCCTGTTCTCGCTGCGAAAGACCGTGGTCGGCGGAGGTGGGGACATCTACGAAGATGCCTTCGACATTCCCGCCGAGGAATTTGACAGCGAGTTCGAGGGGTGGCTGCGCGATCGCTTCGCCGCCTACCGGGACAAGGAGCGGCCCGACGACTACGGTCGGGATCTGGCACCCGACCCGTTCGAGACCCGCTATCAGGCGATCTTCTCGGTCGAGCCGTCACCGACCGGCGACCTGGTGGCCGCCTACGCCCTCAACCGGAAGGACCGCGAGGTGGACATCGTCCTGATGTCGACCGAGGACGGCGAGGTGGTCAGCAACCTCACCGACGGCTTCGACCAGGACCTCGGGTTCGAATCGCTGCAGTACTCGGTGCTGCGATTCAACCAGGTGCCCTTCATGTCCTGGTCTGGCGCGGACGACCGGCTCGCCTACTTCGTGCGCAAGGGAAAGTACCGGTCACTGGTGCTCCAGAACGTGGTGACCAAGGACATCGAGGAGATGTTCGACCTGGACACCGTCGACCAGCCGGAATCGCCGGACATCTCCCCGGATGGGCGCCACGTAGCCTTCTCGGCACTCTCGGGCGCGGTAGGCGACATCTTCGTGATGGACATCGAGACCCAGGAGATTCGCAACGTCACCGAGGACGACTTCGCCGACTATGCACCGACCTTTTCACCCGATGGGTCGTATCTGGTCTATCTGGCACGGATCAGCGGAAACAACAAGCTGTTCAAGGTCGATCTCGAGAGTGGTGAGAAGACCCAGCTGACCTTCGGCACCTTCAACGAGGCGGCCGCGCAGTTCCTCGACGATCACACGCTGGTGTTCTCCTCGACCGCCGTCGACCCCCTGACGCCGATCGACCCGGACCTGGCGGCCAACGGCGACATCTTCAACGTCTGGACGCTCGATCTGAACAACGGCGAGCTTCGCCAGTACACCGACACTGCCACCGGTAACGTGTCGACCATCGTGCTGCCGGGCAACGACGAGACCCGGGTCGCGTTCATCACCTACTTCCGTGGGGAGTATGGACTGCACACCATCGTGCGGGAGGAGCCGCTCTACACGGCGGCGACCACCGACTACGGCGGCCCGGGCACCAATATCGACTTCCAGGCGCCGCTGACCCACAACGTGATCGAGGCGAACAACCGTCGGAAGGGCCGTTTCGAGAAGATGTTCCTGGACGGCGCCCCCCCGATCAACGTCGGCGTCACCAACAGCGGTGACTTCCTGGGCGGCACCGCGCTCTCGTTCAGCGACGTGCTTGGCGACCAGAGTTTCCAGTTCTACGCCTACTCCATCTCGCAGTACCGCACCCTAGCCGCCTCCTACGTGAATCTCAGCGGCCGGATGCAGTTCGCGCTGCAGGGGTTCTCGCAGGAGCAGTTCTTCTTCGGCACCGCCGGGTTCTTCGCACCGGCCTTCGGCTTCCTGGATCGTGACCAGGCGCTCGCCGTACAGACGGTCCGGGGCGGCAGCGCCTTCGGCATCTACCCATTCGACCGCTTCCGGCGGATCGAGTTCACCGGTGGCGTGTTCCACTTCAACGAGCGTTTCGACAATCCCGCGCTCGAAGCAGAAGCCGACCGGTTCCAACAGCAGCAGTTCGGCAGTGCCGACCTGTTCCGCAACGGCGCCACCCTGCCGCTGGGCGTGAATTTCGTCCAGGAGACCGCCGTGTTCCGCGAGTTCGGACCGGTCTCGGGCAACATCATGGAGTTCGGCTACTCCTACGCCCCCACGATCGGCACGACCTTCCTGGGTAAGCAAACACTGGATGCCGATGCCCGCTACTACCTGCGGCTTGGCGAGACCGGCGTGCTGGCGTTGCGCGGTCGCGGTTTCAAGAGCTTTGGCGACTTCCCCGACTTCCTCTACTTCGGAGGCAACTCGGAGATGCGCGGCTACGAGTTCCTCGAGTTCGTGGGCCACGACGCCGGCTTCTTCAACGCCGAGCTCCGCTTCCCGCTGGTCGAGGCGATGCTCACCCCGATCGGCGTCCTCGGCGGCATCCGCGGCACGCTGTTCTTCAACCTCGGCGGAGCGAGCCTGGTGGGTCAGCCGTTCAAGCTGTTCTCGAACAGCACGTCCAGCTTCACCCCGACCATCGGGTTCGGCATCGACCCGACCACGGGCGAGTTCATCGAGGTGTTCGGCGACGAACAGCAGATCTCAGGCTTCCGACTGGTGGACGGCCGCGCTTCCTACGGCATCGGCCTCCAGACCTCGGTCATCGGCTTCCCGGTGCACTTCGACTGGTCCTGGCGGACACTCTTCAACCAAGAGTGGGAGGACCTGGTCTTCGCCTCACGCGGAGGCAGCGCCGCGTTCCGCGACTCGCAGTTCGACTTCTGGATCGGGTATGACTTCTGATCCGGAGCACGACCGAACCGACGACCCCCGGGCCCCATGCTCAAGGGTCGTCTCTCTTCTCGCCGATTTCCTGGAAGAGCGGCTTCCGCCCGCGACCCACGTCGAGCTGGCCCGACACCTCAACAACTGCCAGAGCTGCCTGACCCAGCTGCAGACCTACCGCTCGACCGTCTCCCTCCTCCACTCGCTTCGAGAAGAGGACCGACCGAACGATCTACGGCTGACGCTGAGCGCGTTCTTGGACCGGAACGAGAGCTAGGCGGCTGTCACCCTCAGGCTTCAGGCTACCCGCAGCTCCACGGCGCGCTCAGGAACTGCGTGGCAGTCCCGCGCCCAGGGCGTAGGACTGCCGGCTTCAGGCTTCAGGCGCCCAAAGCCACCGACCGGGACAATCCGGATGAGCCAGACAATGGTCTCGCGCCCGGAGCCCGATGCCTGTAGCCGTCGTGACGCGCCGCGGGAGTATCCGGCGCGGCCTAGAGTCTCTTCAACCGCATCACATTGCGATTGAGGTCGAGCGTGACGCGGTAGTCGCTCAGGAAGCTGTGGCCGACGATGCCGCCGATGTGGAAACCGAGGAGGGCGCTCGGGCGGTGGAGGTTGAGCACCACGACCGAGTAGTTGCGATACTGTAGTTCGTCGAAGACTAGGTCGGTGCCCGGCCGCAGATAGGCGTCCTCGTCCCACCCCGACGTGCCGTAGACCTTCAGCGGGACCTGACGCACGGTGAGCGGCGGCAAGAGATTGGCCGTCCCACGGCTGATCGAGATGACCTCGCCACCGGTGTCGACCACGAAGCTGCGAGCGAGCTGATCATTAACCACGCCGCGCACGACCGGCAGCCGATACTGCCGCAGCGGCAACTCGATGTCCGCCGGCTCGTCTGGCAACTCCTCCGCCACGATGAGCTCCTGGCGGTCGTAGTCGATGGTCATCGAGAGCCCCAGCGCCAGGGGCGAGAAGCCCTCGGCTTCGGGTGTTGGCAGTCCGCCCAGGGGCGGGCTCTTGATGATGACCGGAAGATTGCTGACCGAGAGCGACCCGATCTCCAGCGAATCGAGACGACCGGTCTGGAGGCCGCGCAGGCCAACTTCGCCGACGCCGGCGCTGAGGGTGTTGGCGATCGGCTGGATATTGAGATCGCGCGCCACGGGCTGTGACAGCACGGTCTGTTCGGCGCCGGTGTCCATGACGAAGTCGATCGGATCCCGTCCGTTGACGCGGCCGCGGACGATGACCTTGTCACGCACGAGCCGGAACGGAATCGTATGCACGCGCCCCGGCTCGGTCAGCGCGAGCGCGGGGCGATCGCCGAACGACCGCAGGAACCGGACCTCGGCGCGCGCCCAGTCCGCCTTCTCGCTGTTGTCGGCCGCGGGCAGGCGATCCACATACGCCTGATACGCGTCGGCGGCCTGGGGATACCGGCGCATCCGCTGGTGAATGAACCCCAGGGTATGGTGGAACGTCGCGACCTCCGGCGACGCTTCGAGCGCGGCGTGGATCCACTCGAGCGCGTCATCATAGAGGCCGCGGGTGGTCATGCTCTTGGCCATCCCGTGACGGCCCGCCCCCGACCCGGCGTCCATCGCCAGCACGTCGCGATAGATCTGCTCGGCCTCGTCGAAGAGCCCGGCCGCCCAGAGGGCGTCGCCACGCAGGGCCAGGATGTCCGGATCGTCTGGCGCCTGACCAATCAGGAAGTCCGCCTCTTCACGCACCCGCGTGAACTCGGCCACCTGCAGCAACGACCGGAGCAGGCCGCTGGAGGCCGCCACGAGCTGCTCGGGCCCGGCGCCGCTCTTCGCCTCGTCGAAGATCGGGATGGCCTCCCAATACCGCTGGTCCTCGAACAGGAGGTTCCCCAGCTGAATACGCGCTTCGCTCCGCGCGGTGTCCGGCGTCGACTGAGCGTCGAGCACCATCGGAATCGCCACACCGGCTGCGACCAGGAAGACCAGGGTTCGAGCGACGCGTTCCATAAATTCCTCCAGCGGCCACTATGCCCCAATCGCCACGGGAGGGCAAGCCGATCCCCCCCGGCGCAACCATCCGGCCCCGAACGCACGCGTGCGGCGTGGCGGGGTCTGGAACCGTAGATTGTGTAAAAAAAAAACACACCCGCGGCCGCCCTATGAGCAGGCAAACAGCGGGTGTGAAAAGGACTTAGCGGGTGTACTGCTCGATCGCGACGCCGTCGTACATGTCGTCGACCCGCAGAATCTGCTTCTGTCGGTCGTAGCTGCCGAGCTCGTAGTCCTCGCTCATGATCAGCGCCTTGACCGGCTTGGTGGGACACACCTCCGAGCACAGCCCACAGAAGCTGCAACGCGAGAGGTTGAAATCAAAGAAATCGAGCACCTTGATTTTGTGCCCAGGCTCCCGATGGCCACCGAGGAAGATGAGCTCATCGGGACACGCCTTGGCGCACTGGTCACACACGATGCAGGTCTGCGCGCCGGTCTCCGGCTCTACCTGCAGCCGCAACACCCCTCTGAACCGCGGGGCCACGGGGCGACGCTCCGCCGGATACTGAAAGGTGAAGGCAGGCTGCGGCGCATTGCGCAACGTGACCAGGAGACCCTTGATCAGGTCGACCAGGAACACCGTCCGAAACAGCTTCGTCAACGACTGCACGATTACCCTCTGTCCTCGACGAGAATCGGCTCGCTCTGCCCGGCCATGATCACGCGCTCCTTGCGAAGCACCGTGCTCTCTTTCCGGATCTTGTCCTGCAGCCGCATTAGACCGTAGAGCAACGCTTCGGGACGGGGTGGGCATCCCGACACGTAGACGTCGACCGGCACGACCTTGTCCACGCCCTGCAGCACGGAGTAGGTCGGGAACGGACCGCCCGCGTTCGAGCAGCTCCCCATGGAGATGACCCACTTCGGCTCGGGCATCTGGTCATAGAGACGACGCAGCACCGGGGCCATCTTCTTGGTGACGGTCCCGGCCACAATCATCAGGTCAGCCTGCCGCGGTGACGCGCGAAACACCTCGGCCCCGAACCGCGAAATGTCGTACCGCGAGGTCGACGTCGCGATCATCTCGATGGCGCAGCACGCCAAGCCAAAGCCCATCGGCCAGAGCGACGACTCTCTGGCCCAGCTCAGCACCTTGTCGAGATTGGTCGTGATGAAGTTATCTTCGAACCGATGGTCGATCAAGCCCATGAGACGGTCGCTCGGCTACTTGCCCTCGTACCAGTTGGCGTTGGTCTCGATGAAGCCCTCCCACTGCTCGGGCACCTCATCGTTGGCGAAGATCGCCTCGACGGGGCAAGCCGGAACACACGCGCCACAGTCAATGCATTCATCGGGATGGATATAGAGCATCGTTTCCGCTTCGAACTCTTCCTCATCCTTCCGCGGGTGGATGCAATCGACCGGACAGACGTCAACACACGCCGTGTCCTTGGTCCCGACGCAGGGTTCGCAAATGGTGTACGCCATCAAGATCCTCCGTGTTCGTACCGCCGTACCGCTGGGACCTGAGCCGCCAGACGGCGACGAGTTCGTCCCTCCATGGGACGATGACCTAGACTCGCCGCCCAAAGGATAGCGCTTGGAGCCACGTGGTTCAACTTCAAACGATCTTCATCCGGCCCGCAACCCCCTCATCGTAGCCGTGATAGTGACGAATGGCCGGCTCCGGATACTTCCAGCAGTAGTAGCCCTCACCGTTGTCGAAGTCGACCAGCCACAGGCCCTTCACGACAATACCCAGCGCCTCCATCCGGGCTGTCCAGTCGTGGACGACAGTTTCAAGGGCCTGCAACCGCGCCGCCCGGGCCGGATCCTGGGACGACAGACGGTCGAGGTCTTCTGAGATCTGCTCAGCTTCCTGCACCGCTTCGTCGGTAACGGCGTAGACGGTGCCGAGCAGCTGCTCGGCCTCCGCGAGCGTGAAGATCCGGGGAGTGGCGGCGTCGGTCACGTCTAGGATGCAGTCTCTCCGGGGGTCAATTCCAACACCGCGACGCCGGCCGGTTCCACGAGCGCCCGAAGCTCCGACGGCGTACCGGTCAGCTCGGGGAACGTGCCGTAGTGCACCGGAACGACCTGGCGCACGCCCAGCCACTGGCACGCGCGCGCCGCCTCCCGGGGCCCCATCGTATAGCGGTCGCCGATCGGCAAGACGGCGATGTCCGGGGCGTAGAGCTCACCGATCAGGCGCATGTCGCCAAACAGCGCGGTGTCGCCGGCCACATACACGGTCAGGCCGTTCTCCAGACCGAGCACATAGCCCACCGCCGCCCCTAGCCCGATCGCCGGATCTCCATCGGCCCAGCCAGGGCTGTGGTCAGCGTGCACCATGGTGACCCGGACACCGCGCAGCGTGATCGTGCCCCCCTTGTTCATCGGCTCCAGCCGTGTGAGCCCTTTCGTTTCGAGCCAGTGGCACAGCTCGACGATCCCTACCACACACGCCCCGGTGCCGCGAGCCACCGGCAACAGATCGCCGATGTGATCCGGATGCCCGTGAGTCACCAGCACCAGGTCCGCCGCCTCGATGGTCCGTCGCTCGGGGGGACAGGCGGGATTCGACGCAAGCCAGGGGTCGATCACGATCCGCAGCCCGCCGGGCGTCGACAGCAAGAGGGTCGCGTGCCCCAGCCAGGTGATCGCCAACCCCTCGGGCGCAAGCGCGGACATCGGCCCAGCATTCTACCGAACTCCCCTCGGTTTGCCGTCGGTTTGCGCCTGCCAGCGACGAGACGCTAACATCGGCGAACGATGTCTCCCGTGCCTCCTCAGCCGAATCACGGCGCCCCGGTCGCCGTTCCCGCGACCTTCTACCGGGGGCGGCGGGTCCGCCCCGATCCGGCGCCTCGCGGCGGAAAACCACGCTGGCTGAAGGTGCGCGCTCCCGGGACCCCGGGCTACCGGCGACTTCAGCGCCTGGTGCAGAGCCAGGGCCTGCACACGGTCTGTGAAGAGGCCCAGTGCCCCAACATCGGCGAATGCTGGGACCATGGCACCGCGACGTTCATGATCCTGGGCGGAATCTGCACACGCGCCTGCGGGTACTGCAACATCGAACATGGTCAGCCAGGCCCCCTCGACCCCGGCGAACCGGCCCGGGTCGCCTTCGCCGTCAAGACACTCGAGCTGGAGCACGTCGTCGTCACGTCGGTCGATCGAGACGATCTGGAGGACGGCGGCGCGGGCGCATTCGCCTCGACCATCCGCGCCATCCGGACCGACGCCCCCGACTGCCGGGTCGAGGTGCTCATCCCGGACTTCGGCGGGCAAGCCGAGCCGCTCGAGATCATCCTGGCCGCGCGCCCCGATGTGCTGAATCACAACATCGAGACGGTGCGCGGTCAGTACCGGCGGGCCCGACCGGGCGGCAGCTACGACCGCGCTCTTACCCTGCTCGATCGCGCGCGACGCACCCGTACCGGGCTGACGACAAAGTCCGGTGTTATGGTCGGGCTGGGCGAGGAACGTGACGAGCTTCTGGCCACCTTCGACGATCTACGGGCCGCCGGCTGCGAGATCCTGACCATCGGACAGTATCTGCGCCCCTCGGCCGCCCACCTCCCGGTGGCCCGCTACTACCACCCGGACGAGTTCGACGAGCTCAAGCGGGTGGCCGACGCCGCTGGATTCCTCCACGTCGAATCGGGCCCGCTGGTCCGCAGCTCCTATCACGCGCACGAACAAGCGGACGCCGTCGACCGCCACGCGCCGTGACGCCGGCCCTGCATGCCTCTGTCAGCTGTCCATCGGCGGATCGTCAGCTGCGAGGCATGCCCACGTCTGCGGGCCTACTGCGCCCGGGTTGCGCAGGACAAGCGCGCCGCGTTTCGCGACGAGGTCTACTGGGGACGTCCGGTACCCGGCTTCGGCGACCGACGGGCGCGGCTGCTGGTGCTCGGTCTGGCGCCGGCCGCGCACGGCGCCAACCGCACCGGCCGGCCCTTCACGGGCGATCGCTCTGGCGACTTCCTGATGAACGCCATGCACGACACCGGGTTCGCCAACCAGGCACTGTGCCGCGACAAGCGGGACGGGCTCGCGCTGTCAGATGCCTACATCTCCACCGTGGTTCGGTGCGCGCCGCCCGACAACCGGCCCTCGCCGACCGAGATCGTCAACTGTCATTCGCTGCTCCGGGACGAGATGGCGGCCCTGCCACGTCTGAAGGCGGTCGTGGCACTCGGCAAGATCGCGTATGACGGCTATTGGAGGTTACTGGCGGACCAAGGCATCACCATGCGTCCGCGACCCCGTTTCCGCCACGGGCTGGTCTGCCGCCCGCCCGGCGCCTGGCCGCTGGTGGTCTCCTATCATCCAAGCCAGCAGAACACCCACACGGGTCGGCTGACGCCAGCCATGCTGGAGGACGTATTCACAACCGCGCGAACCCTGCTCGACGATTAGGGCCTCAGCGGGCCCGCTTCGGTCGGTAGACGTGGGTGCTCTGTCCGAAGAAGACCTCGGCCGACTCCATGAGCGTTTCCGACAGGGTCGGATGCGGGTGGATGCACAGTTTCAGATCGGCGGCCGTCGCGCCCATCTCGATCGCGACCACCCCTTCGGCGATCAGTTCACCGGCGCCGCTGCCGGCAATGCCAACGCCGAGAATCTCCTCTGACTCGGGGTCGATGATCAGCTTCGTCACGCCGGCCGGACGATCCAGCGTCAGCGCCCGTCCCGACGCCGCCCACGGGAAGCGGGTCACCTCCACCTGTCGGCCCTCGGCCTTGGCCTGGGTCTCGGTCAACCCGCACCAGGCGAGCTCGGGATCGGTGAACACCACGGCCGGAATCGCGCGCGGCTCGAAGACCGCCTTGTGACCGGCAATCGCCTCGACCGCGGTGCGGGCTTCGTGGCTGGCCTTGTGGGCCAGCATCGGCTCGCCGACAAGGTCGCCCACCGCGAAGATGTTCGGTTCGGAGGTCCGCCGCTGGGGGTCGACCCGGACGAAGCCGCGGTCGTCGAACTGAATCTTGGTCAGCTCCAGCCCTCCGATCTGCGAGTTCGGCACACGCCCCACCGCAACCAGCACCCGATCGAACCGTTCTTCGGTGGTCTCGCCGTCCTTGGCCTGGAGCGTGACGCGCACGCCGTCGCCATCTTCGGCCAGCCCGGCGACCGTCGTCTCCAACCGGATGGCCGCGGTCAATGACTCGAGGCGCCGTGCGACGACCGACACCAGGTCCCGGTCCGCGCCAGGGAGAAGACCGCCGGTCATCTCGACGACGGTCACCGCCGAGCCGAGCGAAGCGTAGACCGACCCCAGTTCGAGCCCGATGTAGCCGCCACCCACGACCAGCAGCGACGGCGGCACCGTGCGCACGTCCAGCGCCGAGGTGGAATCCCAGACGTGCTCGCTGTCCGACTTGAGCGGACCCGGCGCCGCGGGCCGGGACCCGGTGGCCAGAATAGCGTGCCCGAAGGTGACGTCGGTGACAGCCCCATCGGCGCCGCGCACACGGGCCGACGTCGGCCCCAGCAGTTCGGCCCGGCCACGAAGATAGGTCACGCCCCGCTGGGTCGACAGTTGCCCGAGACCTCCCGTCAGCCGCGAGACCACCTGATCCTTCCAGGCGCGCATCCGGTCGATATCGAGCGTCGGCTCGCCGAACTGCACGCCCCAGGCCTCGGCTTCCTTCGCCTCGGTGAGCACCTTGGCCACGTGCAGCAGCGCCTTCGAGGGCATGCACCCTCGGTAGAGACACACCCCACCGGGGTCCTTGGCGTCATCGATCAGGGTGACCTGCATGCCCAGATCCGCGGCCAGAAACGCCGCAGCATAGCCGCCAGGACCGCCGCCGATCACCGCCACCTGTGTGGAAGTCGTCATCCTATGCACTGTAGCAGACCGCGCACCTTGCCTCGTTCGGCCTCACCGGACCATGATGGGACATCGGGAACGGACGACGCGCCACCGACCGTTCTCCTTTCCAGGGAGTCTGCGATGCCACAGCCCAGCCGCCGGGTACCCAACCGCCTCGTCGCCCTCGCGGTGGCGCTCGGCGTGGTCGCGGCCCTGACCGTCTCGACCGGCGCACGCCAGGACACCACGATGACGAGACTTTTCTCCCCGGTCGAGATCGGGGCCGACGTCGACGCGCTCCCCGACTCCGAACGGGCCGCGCTCGCCCACATCATCGAGGCCGCCCGGGTCATGGACGGCCTCTTCCTCGAACAGGTCTGGGCCGGAAACCCGGCCATGCTGCTCGATCTGGCCACCGACACGACCAACCGCGGCCGGGCGCGACTGGACTACTTCCTCCTGAACAAGGGGCCCTGGTCTCGGATCGAAGAGAACGAACCGTTCGTGCCTGGCACACCCGAGAAACCCGAGGGCGCCAACTACTACCCGGCGGGTGCGACCCGCGACGAGGTGGCGCACTGGTTCGACCAGCTCGAGGGCCAGGCCCGGGCCGATGCCACCGGCTTCTTCACGACGATTCGTCGAGGCGTGGACGGCGGCTTCGCCATCGTGCCGTACAGCGTGGAATACGAAGGACCGCTGGCGCTCGCCGCCGAACATCTGCGAGCCGCGGCCGCGCTGACCCAGGAGCCGACGCTGCGCCGGTATCTCGAGACCCGGGCAGCCGCGTTCGCCTCGAACGACTACTACGACAGCGACGTGGCCTGGCTCGAACTCGATGCGGCCATCGACCTCACGATCGGCCCCTACGAGGTGTACGAGGACGAGTGGTTCAACTACAAGGCCGCGTTCGAGGCGTTCGTGACCCTGCGTGACGATGAGGAAACAGCCAAGCTGACCCGATTCGGCGGGCTGCTCCAAGGGTTGGAGGACGCCCTGCCGATCGACCCGGCGTTCCGCAATCCGGCACTCGGCGCGCTGGCGCCGATCCGCGTCGTGAACGTCGTCTTCACCGCCGGCGACGCCAACAGCGGGGTCCAGACGGCCGCGTTCAACCTGCCCAACGACGAGCGGGTGATACGCGACAAGGGCGCCAAACGGGTCATGCTGAAGAACGTCCAGGAGGCGAAGTTCCAGCAGGTACTGACTCCGATCTCGGAGGAGGCGCTCTCACCCGTCGAGCTCCGCGACGTCACCTTCGAGGCGTTCTTCACCCACATCCTGATGCACGAGCTGATGCACGGATTGGGCCCCAATACGATCACCATCGATGGACGCGAGACCACGGTGCGACAAGAGCTCCGCGAAACCTACAGCACCATCGAGGAAGCCAAGGCCGACGTCTCCGGTCTGTGGGCGCTGCACCAGCTGATCGACCAGGGCCACCTGGACGCCTCGCTCGAGCGCAGCATGTACACGACGTTCCTCGCCTCGACGTTCCGTTCGATCCGGTTCGGCATCGACGCGGCGCACGGTCGCGGGGTGGCGATTCAGCTGAACACCTTCCTCGATGCCGGCGCCGTCACCGTGGACGCGGCCGGCCGCTTCAAGGTGAACCACGACCTGATTCGCGACGCCGTCACCGGACTGACCCGCGAGCTGATGACCATCCAGGCGACCGGCGACATCGAGGCCGCCGAAGCGATCCTCGAGACGCGCGGCGTGGTGCGACCCGAGGTCCAGGCGGTCCTCGACCGGCTGAGCGGTGTCCCCATCGACATCCAACCCAACTACGTCTCTGCCTACGCGTTGGCTGACGACCAGCGCTGACCCGCCGCGACCCGACCGCACCACCGTGTCGTCGGGTCCGGCAGTATGATGAGAGCCATGCCGCTACCGGAACGTTTGGGAGACCTTCGCGCAGCGGTCGAACAGGGCCAGCTGCCTCATCGCTCGATCAAGCAGGAGATGCGGGACAACCTCCTGCGCCTGCTCGCCGCCGGCACGCCGCTGTTTCCCGGCATCGTGGGCTACGACGACTCGGTCATCCCCCAAGTCACCAACGCCATCCTGTCTCAGCAAAACTTCGTGCTGCTCGGGCTCCGCGGACAGGCGAAGACCCGGATCCTGCGGGGACTGACGAGCCTGCTCGACGAGCAGATCCCCGTGGTGCCGGGCTGCCAGATCAACGACGACCCGCTGGCTCCGCTCTGCCGCGCCTGCCGGTTACGTGTCGCCGAAGAGGGCGATGACATGCCGGTCGCCTGGCTGGAGCGGTCGAAGCGGCTGGTCGAGAAGCTGGCCACGCCGGATGTGACCATCGCCGACATGATTGGCGACGTCGATCCGATCAAGGCGGCGCGCGCGGGCCTAGAGCTCTCCGACGAGCTCACGATGCACTACGGCCTGCTCCCGCGGGCCAACCGCTGCATCTTCGCGGTCAACGAGCTGCCTGACCTGGCGGGCAAGATCCAGGTGGGACTGTTCAACATCCTTCAAGAGGGGGATGTCCAGATCAAGGGCTATCCGATTCGCCTCCCGCTGGACGTGGTGATGACCTTCACCGCCAACCCGGAGGACTACACCGCACGGGGCAAGATCATCACGCCCCTCAAGGATCGGATCGGCTCGGAGATCCGCACCCACTATCCGCAAACGCGCCAGGCCGGCATGGAGATCACGGCCCAGGAGGCCTGGGTGGACCGCGACGGCCAGGCGGCCGACTCGGTCACCGTCCCCGACTACATCCGCGAGATCGTCGAGGAGGTCGCCTTCGTCGCGCGCGAACACGGCAAGATCGACAAGCGGTCCGGGGTCAGCCAGCGGCTTCCAATCTCGTGTCTCGAGAACGTGGTCTCGAACGCCGAGCGCCGCGCCAGCATCGGCGGGGAAACCGACGTGGTGCCACGGGTGGCCGACGTCTATGCCGCGCTGCCGGCGATCACCGGCAAGTTCGAGCTCGAGTACGAGGGCGAGCTGAAGGGCGCGGACAACGTGGCCCGGGACGTCATCCGGACCGCGGTCGGGCATGTCTTCGAGGGCTGGGCCACTGATATCGATCCGGCCACGGTCGTCGAATGGTTCGAGATGGGCGGGACGCTCCAACTCGGCGACGGGACGCCGGCCGAGAGCCTGCTCGAGCAAACCGGCGAAATCCAGGGCCTGAGGGAGCTGACGGCCCAGGTCATTCCGTTGGAGCAGCCATCGGACCCGGTGGTCGCCTCAGCGGTCGAGTTCGTGATCGAGGGCCTGTACGCCCAGAAGAAGATCAGCCGGAGCGAGGAATGGCAGTATCGGGCCAGCCAGAAGCCGAAGCGCCAGGCGCAAACGGCCGACCAGTTCTTCGAGACCGACCTGCAGATTCCGCGAGGCAAGAAGAAGTACTACAACTGATCCCCGTCTCCTGAAGCGCTCCATGAAGTTCCGATACACCCGTTATACCGGGGACGACCTCGAGGGGCTGGACCTGGAAGAGCTCGTCTCGAAGCTCTCTGATCTGCTCCTCGACAGCGGCTTCGGCAGCCCGGCCGGCGACCCCGACGACCCGTTCGCCGAGGACGACCAGCGCTCCGAGCAGTCCCTGCACGACGCCATCCTCGAGGCGCTCCTCAACGACGGCATGCTGTCGGACGACACCATCTACCGCCTCCTGGGCGATCCGGCCGACAACGACAGTCCATCACGGCTGGAGGAGCTCATCGACCGGATCATCCAGGCGATGGAGCAAGAGGGGTACATCACCCGCCAGCCCGATCCACAGGCTGACTCGGGCAATGGCCAGGGTCAGGGGACCGACAGCAACATGCGGTTCGAGGTGACCGACAAGGGACTCGACTTTCTCGGCTACCGCGCCTTGCGTGATCTGCTCGGCTCGATCGGCCACAGTACGGTCGGCCGTCACGACACCCGCGACCTGTCCACCGGGGTGGATGCCAGCGGCGCGCCCAAGCCGTACGAGTTCGGCGACACCATGAACCTCGACGGCAGCGCCACCATCCTGAACGCGGTGCGTCGTCTCGGGCGAGGCGCGGTCGGCAGCGGCGGCGTCGACGTCGGCTATCTGGATCTGATGGTGTCCCAGGGCGAGTATCAGAGCGCGTGCGCCACCGTGCTCATGCTCGATTGCAGCCACAGCATGATCCTGTATGGCGAGGACCGGTTCACGCCGGCGAAGCAGGTGGCCCTGGCGCTGGCCAACCTGATCCAGCACCAGTACCCAGGCGACACGCTGCGCGCCGTGCTGTTTCACGACTCGGCCGAGGAGATCCCGCTGCAGCAGCTGGCCCGGGTGCGGGTGGGCCCCTACTACACGAACACACGGCAGGGGCTCCGTCTGGCGCGCCGTATTCTCGAACGCCAGCAGTGCGACATGCGGCAGATCGTGATGATCACCGACGGCAAACCATCAGCGCTCACCCGAGACGATGGCCAGATCTATCGGAACGCCTTCGGGCTCGACCCCTGGGTGATCTCAGAGACGTTCGCCGAAGTGGCCAACTGCCGGAAGGCGGGCATCCTCATCAACACCTTCATGCTCGCTCGCGACTACGATCTCGTGAGCTTCGTCAAACGGGTCACCGCGATCTGCCACGGCAAGGCCTACTTCACCAGCCCCCACACGTTGGGGCGGTACGTGCTGATGGACTATCTGGACAAGAAGACCCGCACCGTCCACTAGGGCCCGCGACAGCCATGCTCCCGTCGATCATCCCCATCTTCCCGCTTCCGAGCGTGGTGCTCTTCCCATCGGTGTTCCTGCCGCTGCACATTTTCGAGCCGCGCTACCGGCAGATGCTGACCGACGCCCTGCAGGGCGACCGCATCATCGGGATGGTGCTGCTGCGTGAACGTGACGCCATCGAAGAGCCGCCACCGGTCTATGCGATCGGCTGCGCCGGCCTGGTCAGTCACTCGGAGACCATGCAGGACGGTCGTTCGAACATCATCCTGCGTGGCATCCAGCGGTTCCGGATCGCGTCCGAGGAGACCGACCGCGCCTATCGCCGAGCCCACATCGAGCCGCTCCCCGAAGAGGCGACCGACGAGATTCGAGAGAGCGTACGGCAGTCTCGCGGCACGCTCGAAACGTTGCTGGCGGGTCGGCTCGAAACGGCGAGCGGAGAGGCAACGGTGCCAGAAGACATGGGCGACGAGGATCTGGTCAACACCCTCGCGCAATATCTGGACTTCGAACCGGTCGAGAAGCAGGCGCTGCTCGAGCGCGCGGACATCGCGAGCCGCTCGCGCGCGCTGATCGACCTGATCGAGATGCGCTCACTGGCCGGCCGCCCCCCCGGCGGCTTCGGCCCCCAGTGAACGAGTTCCGGGCAAGACGTCCGCCTGGCGGTGTTGCTTCGTCGGTCACAGCCCACCAGGCTGCTCCCTCCTCGCGCCTTGCCAGACGGACGTCTCGCCCGGAACTCTACGGGAGGTCGACGCCAGCTAGCTCGCGGGCGGGCTCGCCGGTCAGGCGGCAGGCGATCTCCTTGATCACCATCTCGCCGTGGAACCGGCCGTTCTCGATGAAGATCAGTCCGCTGTGGATGCCGGTGATGACCTGTCCCGCCAGGAACAGGTTGGGGACGTTGGTTTCATAGGTGTCCGCGTCGTGGGTGGGCACGAGCGTCTCGCGGTCGAACTCGACGCCGAACCGCGCCAGCATCTCCGTATTGGGGTGGTAGCCGGTCAGCAGGAAGACCGCGTCTGCCGGTAGGGTCGACTGCGCCCCCTCATGCTCCACGACGACCTCGGTGGGTCGAATCTCGACCACCCGGGTGTTGAAGTGGGCGGTCACCGACCCCTCTTGGATCCGGTTCTCGATATCCGGCCGCACCCAATACTTGATGCCCCTCCCCAGTTCGGCGTGGCGGTGCACCAGCGTCACGTCGACGCCGGACCGATACAACTCGAGCGCCGTCTCGGCCGCCGAGTTCTTCCCGCCCACCACGACGACCTTCTTCCGGTAGAACGGATGTGCTTCGGTGTAGTAGTGCGAGACGTGCGGTAGCTCCTCGCCCGGAATGCCGAGGAGATTGGGACGCTCGTAGGCGCCGATCGCCACCACCACGGTGCGGCTGACGAACTGGCGCTCGCCGCCACTGGCCTCGCGCGTCGTCACCCGCAGCAGCGGAGCGCCATCGTCTCCAGCCTGCTGCTCGATCGACGTCACCTCGACCCCAAGCCGAACGTCGAGCTGGTAGGCGTCGACCACCCGGCGATAGTAGCGAAGCGTCTCGTCCCGATTCGGCTTCTCGTGGGGCGTGACGAAGGGCAGGCCGCCGATCTCAAGCAACTCCGGCGTGGTGAAGAACACCATATTGACCGGGAAGTTCAGGATGGAATTGACCAGCGCGCCCTTCTCCAGCACGACGCAGGCGAGCCCACGTTTGCGAGCGGCGATCGCGCTTGCCAACCCGGCCGGACCTGACCCGACCACCACCACGTCAAGGACCCCGGTGTCCGTATCGATATTCATTGCTTTCTTTGTTCCTGTCTCTAGCGCGCCCGATACTCGACCTGCACGTCGCTGAGCACCGCGATCGGCCGACCGACCGACTCGACCGTCTCGCGCCCGCTGACGCGCTGCATCTCCAGCGACAGTCCGACGATGCTGATCTCGGTGACCGCCTCCGGTACCTGGACGTGGATCCGCTCCGCCCCCACCGGCGCCACCGCCTTGACCCCGCCCGGCCCGGCGCCACCACTGACCCGATCCACCAGGTCCGCCTCGGTGTGAAACTCGGCCAGCACCACCGGTCGCGTCAGGACCTCTTCGGTCGTGGCGACGGCCGCGGTCACCAGATACCGTGCGTACCCGCGCCCCCGGGTCACTTCCTCTTCCGAGTAGGTGTGACGCGCGTGAAAGGTGAAGCTGACGGTGGCCTCGCCCCGATGCGCCGGCACCACCACCTTGATACCGTCGGCCACTTCGTTTCCGACCTGGACGTCGCAGTAGATCACGTCGCTCTCGACGCCAACGCCCAGTGCCGTCGGGCAGTGCACCTCGGCCGGTTCGATCCGGCGTGTCTGGCCCCAAGCGGCCTCGACGCACAACAGCGCGAAGGCCCCTACGGCGAGGCCGCCGGCCGCGAGCCGTTCCGCACGGAACCTAGTCACCGGCGTCCTCATCATGTCGCCACAGCGCCGTGCTGCTCATCGCGCCCTCGCCCCCGAGCCGCAGCAGGTTGAGAAACTCCATCCGGGTTCGCGCGTCGCTCCGGAAGAGCCCGTGCATGGCGCTCGTGATCGCCTTCGAGTTCTGCTTCTCGACACCCCGCATCGCCATGCAGAGATGGGTCCCCTCGACGACGACCGCCACTCCCTGCGGGCTGATCGTGGAATTGATCGTCTCGGCGATCTGGCTGGTCAACCGCTCCTGCACCTGAAGCCGGCGGCTGAACATCTCGACGACCCGCGGCAGCTTGCTCAACCCGATCACCTTCCCCTGCGGGATGTAGGCGATATGGCAGCGGCCGAAGAACGGCAGGATGTGATGCTCGCAGAGGCTATAGAAGTCGATGTCCTTCACGATGACCATCTCGGAGTAGTCCACCGTGAAGAGGGCGTCGTTGATGACCGCATCGATATCCTGCGCGTAGCCGGCGGTCAGGGCCCGCATCGACTTGGCCACCCGGTCGGGGGTCTTCAACAGACCTTCACGAGTCGGGTCCTCACCAAGAGCCGCGAGCTGGGCGCGCACCGCGTCGCGCAGGCGGTCCAGTGCCTCGTCATCGGGCGCGTGCGCGTCTGTCTCAGTACGTGTAGAAACCATGCTTGGCCTTTCGGCCCAGGCGTCCAGCCAGGACCATCCGCTTCAGTAGCGGAGGCGCGGCATACGCCGGGTCGCGGAACTCGTCGAACATGATGTTGGCGATGTAGTAGGTGGTGTCGAGACCGATGAAGTCGAGCAGCGTGAATGGCCCCATCGGATGTCCGCACCCCAGGGTCATCGCCGCGTCGATGTCTTCGAGTGTGCCACAGCCTGAGTCGTAGGCGCGAATCGCGCTCAGCAGGTACGGAATCAGCAGCCGATTCACGATGAACCCCGGCTGGTCGGGCGCCGTCACCGGACGTTTCCCGAGGGTCTCGGCGAAGGCGAAGATCTTCTGGTAGGTCTCGTCGGTGGTCAAGAGCCCCCGAATGACCTCGGCCACCGACATGACCGGAACCGGGCTGAAGAAGTGCAGCCCGATGAACTTGTCGGGCCGCCTGGTCGCCGCCGCCAGTTCGGTGATGCACACCGAGGAGGTGTTCGAGCAGAAGATCGCGTCCGGGCCGACTACGTCTTCGAGCTCGGCGAAGGTGGCCTGCTTGGCGGCGACATCCTCGACAATCGCCTCGATCACGACATCACACTCGGCGAACGGCGCCCACTCGGTCGTCCCCGTGATGCGCGCCAGTATGTCGTCGCGCTCCTCGGCCGCCAGTTTGCCCCGCTCGACGCCAGCGTTGAGAAACGTGGCAATCCGTGCGAGCCCGGCGTCCACCGCGCCCTGGTCGACCTCGCGGACGACGGTCCGATAGCCCGCCTGGGCCGCCACCTGGGCAATGCCCGACCCCATCAGCCCGCACCCGAGCACTCCCACCACTTCCGACCGCGTCTGGTCTGCCATCTTGCTCCCATGCACCGTGGCCTGAGACGCCACGGTGGCCAGATCTGTCGCTACGACAGTCTTTGATCATACCCCGCATGTCGGCAGAGGTCCGATGAGGCGGGAGAGGCGGAGAACGCGCGCGCGGGTCAGGCCGACCCAGGCACAGCTGACCGGGACGTTAGTTGGCGGGGACGCTCTCGGCGGTCGAGAAAATGAAGTCGAGCGCCTCTGACGGCAACCGGAACGACATCGTCACCAGCGCCCCGGCGCCGCCGAATTGCAGCGAATCGAGCATCGTCTGCAACCCCGGCTGCTCGGCGGTCTGCATCTTGGCGAGCGCCATGAAGCCACGGAAGACGTCTCGCAGGTTCTGGCCCGCGTCCTCATCGCGCCCCTCGATCGTCAGCGCGCCACTCAGGCCGCCGTTGACCCGTCCGCTCAGCGCGAACGACGATACGGCCGGCATTCGTGACGACACCTCGTCGGGGATCATGCCGAGCGAGCTCAGCTCGCCGAACCGCCCGACAGCCCAAGCGTTACTCCCGTCTTCCACCCGCTCCAGCAACGCCGCCATCTCGGCGTTGTCGACCAACGACGCTCCGCCGTCACCCCGATCGACCGCCTGCTGGACCGTCGGCAGGTCGCCCACCGCCACCAACCCGGGCTCCATGAAGGCCATGGCCAAGGGCCCGATCTCCTCCGCCTCGGCGCTGACGATGCGCGTGTCGCCGTACGTGCTTACCGTCCCGCCGGCGCTCCGAGCCGCCGCCTCGAGACGGGTCGTGTCGAAGCGCCCGCGAAACAGCACCAGGCCGGCCGGAGTCCCCTCGGCGCCGGGCGCCATGAACGCCAGCACGTGGTCGATGTCACGCTCGACGTCGAGCCCGAGCTGCTCTTCGAGGGCATTCTGCCCCACGCCGTCCGGCGCCACCTGACGGATCCGCTCGCGGAAGTCCGAGAGCATCACCTCGCGCACGTTGGCGTAGCCCACCACCGTCGCGTCGGCCGGCACATATGACAGTTCGAGCGGCCCGCTTACCGAGACGGCCAGCGCGGCGCCACGATTGAAATAGGCGAACAGGCCCGTGCATAGACCGAGCACGAGCACCCCGCTGGCGCAGAGGACGAAGTAGCGTGTCTGCCTCATCTGAACCCTCGCTCCGAGCACCCACCGATCGACCGAGACGGAGCGGCCTCTGAAAAATTATACCGATCGTGGGGGTAAAAAGTTCCCGCCTTCGCGCTCGTTCTCGATACGACCGAGCGCTTCGGCGGGCGGGCCCGGCCATAGCCGGGATGCGACGGGGCCCGGCGACGGCGGGCTACTGCTCGAGCACGTACTCCCGGCGCTCGACCAGCCAGATAGCCAGGGCGAGACCACCCGCCAGGATCACGGCCAGGCCGGTGAGGCTCATCGCGGTCGACGGGATCACCTCGGCGGACTGGAGAAACGCCAGCACGGAGCCGAGCACGCTGTCGTCGGCCGGCATGGAGTGGGGCGCCAGTCCCTGCATGTAGTAGCGCACCGTGAACCGCTTCATGTAGCCCGGCACCACCAACATGCCCGGCTCCCACCCGAAGATGAAGACGAGTCCCACCAGGAGCGGCCGCTTGAGCGCCGCCCCGACCAGCGCGAACACCGCCCCGTAGACGGCGAGCCCCACGGCCAGCAACCCCAGATCCTTCAGCAGGTCCGGGAAGCCCGCGCCGATCGAACCGCCCAGGAGCGGCATCACCAGGAAGAACACGATCATCAGCGACGGCAGCACCACGAGACCGGTGCAGACCAGGTACGCCAGATACTTGCCGACCAGCACCGCCCCGCGCGAAATGGGACGGGTAAAGAAATAGGTGATGGTCTTGTCCTCGACCTCGTCTGCAATCAGCGCGGTCCCGTAGAACAGCCCGAGGAGCGGGACCGAGATGCCCAGATAGAACACCCAGAACATCAGCCCGAACAGGTCCGCCCCGCTCATCAGCGACCCGGCGTCGACGTCGCCGTCGAACAGCCCGACCAGGACCAGGGCCCGGAGCGTGAAGGCCACGATCACCGGCCCGCCCACCACCAGCAACATAAAGATGGTGCGACGCGACCAGAGCATCTGACTGAGCGACAGGTCGAAGACGCGGAGCGCCGACTGTACGAACGGCGGCGTGTCGCCAACCCGAGGCTCCTCCGGTGGCGCCGGCGCCCCCTGTCTCGTCGCGTCCTCAGTCATTTCACCAGGTACTCGAAGACCGCCTGCAGGTTGTCGTCGGGCGAGCTCACTTCGTGGATCTCGCCCAGCTCGCCGGTCGCGGCCGCGGCGGTCAACCGCGCATAGAACGCGTCCGGCTTGGCCGTCTCCACCACGACGCTCTCGGTTTCGAACAGCACGCTCAGCACCTGGTCGTCTCCGACGAACGCCTGCGCGAGCCGACGCGGCTCGGCGGCCCGCACCCGCACCTTGTGTGGGTGCTCGTCGATCAGGTCGCGGATGGTGTGGATGTTGCCCTCGGCCAGAATACGACCGTTGTTGATCAGCAGAATGGTCGAGGTCATCGCCTCGATCTCGTGGAGGATGTGGCTCGAGACCAGCACGCTCCGCCCCTCGGACGCCCAGCGCTTGATCATCCGGATCACACGCCGGCGCGCGATCGGATCCATCCCGGTCAGCGGCTCGTCGAGCACCAGCAGCTCCGGATCATGGACCACCGCCTGGGCCAGCTTGACCCGCTGCCGCATCCCCTTGCTGTAGGCGCCGATCTTCTTGTCAGCGGCGTTGAGCAGGTCTACCTCCTCGAGCGCGCGACGGGCGGCCGCCTCCGACGCGTCCTCCGAAAGCCCGTTCAACCGGACGAGCGCCGAGACCCACTCGAGCCCGGTCATCCGCTCATAGAAGGAGTCCTGCTCGGGACAGAACCCCAGCCGGAAGAACAGCGCCGGGTTGCCCCACGCCGCTTGGCCCAGCACACGGAGCGAGCCCTGGCTCGGCTTCAGCTGTCCGGTAATCAGCTTGAGGAAGGTCGACTTGCCGGCGCCGTTCGGCCCCAGCAGCCCGGTCACGCCAGGCTGCACCTGGACGGTGATGTCGTTGAGGCCGATCACCTGCCCATACCACTTCGACAGGCCGTCGACAGCGACCACGGGTGCGGTCACGTCATCACCTCGACGCCGCGCACCCGACGTTCGAGCACCCAGGCCGACAAGCCGATGACCACCAGGATCATCAGCGCGGACATGAACCACGGCGACTCGAACCGGGTCGGCAGACGGAAGATCACATCGCCGACCTGATCCTGGTTCGCCTGAAACGACAGCCACGCCAGCTCGGTGCTCGACGTGAAGCCCTGCAGGACCCGGAAGACGGCGTTGCTGAACAGCACCATGCCAGCGTAGAGGATGCCGGCGTATCGCGCGCTGTTGGAGAGCGACGAGAGCGCCAGGATCGTGAAGGCCGCCAGCAGCACCTGCACCAGCGCATAGAGGGTGATGGCCGGCAAGAGGAACAGGTTCTCGACCACGAACGACAGGCTCGCCGAGAACATGATCTGCACCAGCAGCAACGCCAGCGCGGGGAGCAGCGTCACCCCCAGCAGGAAGAAGACCAGCACCCCGAGCTTCCCGGCGACGTATTCGACACGCGTGAGCGGCTTCGACAGATAGATCTGGAGCGCATTCGACCGCCGGTCGTTGGCGACCAGGCCGGAGCCGACGTAGACCGTGACGAAGAACACGAAGATCCACTGAATCTCGAAGAACTGCCGGAAGGTCTGCACCGACGGCGCCAGGATGTCCATGCTCGGGAAGTTCGCCGAGAGGTAGAACACGACCGACCGCACGAAGAACTGTCCCCAGGCACCGAGCATCACCCACAGGAAGAGCCGCTTCGAGAGCGCCGCCTTGATGCCGGTGCGCGCGATGACCAGCCACGCGGCGCCCGGGGCTTCCCGTTGCCCGGCGTAGCGGCGGTAGCTCTGGTCGTGAATGGGCACCGCTTATTCCTCTCCGATCGCTTCGGCGAAGACGTCTTCGAGCGTCGGCACGCTCGGACGGAGGTGACGCACCTGGATCTCGTGGTCGGTGGCCACCGCGAACAGATCGCGCGGCCCCTGGTCGTCGTTGATGAACACGCGCAACAGGTCGTCTTCGGCGTCGTGGCATTCGACCCCGATACCGTGCAGCGCCTGGACGAACGTCTCGCGGTCGCCTTTGATCCGGATCTCGAACACCTGTCGACGCCGCTCCTTGAGCTCGGCGATCGATCCCTGCGTGGCGATGGCCCCCTGGTGCATGACGACCACGCGGGCGCAGGTCGATTCCACGTCTGGCAGCAGGTGCGACGAGAGGATCAGGTTGACGCCCTTGCGGGTCGCCAGATCGACCACCAGCTCGAGCATCTCGTCCCGGCCCTTCGGGTCCATCCCGTTGGTCGGCTCGTCGAGGAACAGCAGATCCGGGTCGTGCACCAGCGCCTGGGCCAGCTTGATCCGCTGTTTCATCCCGGTGGAGTAGGTCTCGATGTTCCGGTAGCGCGCCTCGCCAAGGCCCACGTAGTAGAGGACCTCGTGGGCGCGCTGCATCGCATCGCTCTCGGGCAACCCGGCCAGCTGGCCACAGTAGGCGACAAACGACACGGCGTTCATGTCCGGAATGTGGCCGTCGGACTCGGGCATGTAGCCCAGGCGCGCCCGTATGTCGAGCGGACGCTCGGCCACGTCGAGCCCCAGCACCTGCATGCGCCCCGAGGTCGGCGTCACGAAGCCGAGCAGCACCTTGAGCAAGGTGCTCTTCCCCGCGCCGTTTGGCCCCAGCAGACCGACGGCGCCGGTGCTGAAGTCGGCCGCCACGTCACTGAGCGCCAGCTGAGTGCCGTAGCGCACGGTAACCCGCTCCACGCTGGCAACCGGTTGCGTGGTGTCGTCCGGCGCGTTCATTGGCTGGCGGAAACTCCTGACCGAGGACGGACGGGAGACGACGCGCTCGGCATGACTGTGACCAGGCACCGCCGCCCCCCACCGGGCGGACGCGTGCGAGTGTTAGACGGTTATACGGTCGGGGTGGGGCTGCGGTTCACAGGTGTGCCTCTCCGAGTCACAGACTGCCCTTGAGACCAAGCGCGTCGGCCTCGGCCCGCATGAACCGGATCACGTTCGTGATGTGCTCATCGAGGGACAATCCGATCTCCTCGGCGCCCTGCCGCAGATCCTCGCGAGGCACCGCGCGGGCAAAAGCCTTATCCTTCATCCGTTTGCGCACCGATTTGGCCTCGAGGTCGAGCACGCTCTTCGAGGGGCGCACGAGCGCCGCTGCGGTCACGAAGCCGGCCATCTCGTCACAGGCGAACAGCGTGTGCTCGAGCCTCGACTCACGCGCCACACCCGTGTACTCCGCGTGGGAGAGGATGGCGCGCATGACGTAGTCGGGATAGCCGAGCTCCTTCAGGATCTCGCAGCCGCGATACGGATGGTCCTCGGCGCTGGGCCACCGTTCGTAGTCGAAGTCGTGGAGCAGGGCGACGATCCCCCATGCCTCCTCGTCCTCGCCGAGCTCGCGCGCATACCCGCGCACCGCCGCCTCCACCGCCAGCCCGTGCTTCAGCAGCCGGTCGTTGGTCGTGTATTCGGTCAGCAGGCGCCACGCATCGTCCCGACTCGGTGTCATGACTCGACCTCCCGTGGGGCGCCGTCGCTCACCGGAGCCAGCTGACCCTCGCTTGCCGCCACGATGGCCGACACGGTCACGTCACCGGTCACGTTGGCTGCCGTCCGGGCCATGTCCAGAATCCGATCCACGCCGAGAATTAGCGCGATGCCGGCGGCCGGAACGCCGACGGTCTCCAGAATGACAACCAGCATCACCACTCCGGCGCTCGGCACCGCCGCGGTGCCGATCGAGGCGAGCAAGGCGAGGAACACGATCGTGAGCTGAGCCGAGAGATCCAGCGGGATTCCGAGCGTCTGGGCGATGAACACGGCGGCCACTGCCTGATAGAGGCCGGTGCCATCCATATTGATGGTGGCCCCGAGCGGCAGGACGAATGACGCGACCTCTTCCGACACCCCGAGATTGCGTTGCGCGCTCTTCATCGTCACCGGCAAGGTCGCCGCGCTCGACGAGGTGGAGAACGCCACCAGCTGCGCCTGGACCACTCCGGGCATGAACTGGCGAAGCCGGAGCGGCGTGAAGAGCCGGAGCAGCACGGGGTAGGTGACGAGCATCTGGATCGCCAGTCCGATCAAAACCGCCAGACAGTAGTAGCCGAGCGCGCCCAGCAGCTGCGGCACATCGGCCGGGCTGTCGCCAGCCACCCGGGTCACCGTGTCGGCGATCAGGCCGAACACTCCGATCGGTGCGACCAGAATCACGATCTCGACGATCTTGATGATGACCGCGTCGAGGCTCTCGAAAAGCGCGAGGAGCGGCGCCGCCTGCTCCTTCGGAATCAGCATCAAGGCGACGCCGAAGAGCATCGCGATGAACACCACGTTCAACATCCGCCGGTTGTCCGACGCGGCGAAGATGATGTTGTCGGGCACCATGTCGACCAGCGGCTGCAGCGGTCCGCGGGAGGAGGCGGCGGCGGCCGCCGCCTCGCGGGCCACGACGTCGCTCTCGTAGGTCTCCTGCAAGCTCGTCCGGACCCCCTCGGGCACGACCGCCCCGGGCTGCAGGAGGTTGACCAGCGTCAGACCGATGATGAGCGCGATGAGCGTGGTGCCCAGATAGATGGCGATGGTCTTGCCGCCGATCCTGGACAGCTTGTTGAGGTCGGAGAGCGAGGCGATGCCGGTGATGAGCGACGCCAGCACCAGCGGCACCGCGACGAACAGCAGCATCCGGAAAAAGATGGTGCCGAACGGCGCGATCCAGTCGGCGGTGAACTGGCCCCACCCGGCGTAGGCGGCCACCACGCCGTAGACGAGACCGAGCGCGAGGGCCAGGAGGATCCGCCAGTGGCTCGCCATATCGCGTCCGGATATTGCACCGGGGGTGCGACGCTGTCAATCGGAGTGGCGCGCCAGCTCGGCGCCGCGGCACACGACGCGAGTGGCTTCGGGAGTCAGCGAGAACCGCCCGAGGTCAGCCGGATCGGCCAGGGCAAGCTCCAACGCATCAGACCCGGGGGCAGGGGTGCCGCTCACGTGGTGGCACAGATAGTCGGCCAGAACGAAGTGATACTGGACCCGCCCCTCGGCGTCGCGCGTGATCCGGTCGAACAGCTCGATGAGCGGCCCGACTCGCGTCTCGAGCCCGGTCTCCTCACGCAGTTCCCGCCGCAGCGCCTCCTCGAGTGTCTCCCCCACCTCGATGGCGCCGCCGGGCAAACTCCATTGCCCGGCCAGCGGCGCGAACTTCCGCCTCACCAGGACCACACTGCCTTCGACGAAGACGACACCGCCAACGCCTGGCAGCGGGCGGTCGGGATATTCTCGCGGCATCTCAGTCTGAAGTCTTGCGCGAGCCCGGCGGGTCGTCAGATCGGGAGCGACGCCCGTGCGTTCAGATCGAGCGGGGACCTCACGCCGGCGTGGAAGCGACGGAGACCGGCCGCGGCAATCATGGCGGCGTTGTCGGTCGACAGGTGCAGGGTCGGAAACAGCACCGGCACACCGGCCGCCTCGCCGCGCGCCGCCGCCACCTCGCGGAGCCGGCTGTTGGCGGACACGCCCCCGGCAATCCCCAGGCTCCGGGCGCCGAACCGGCTGACGGCGTCGAACGACCGGTCGAGCAGCGCCTCGACGACCGCCCGCTGGAAGCTCGCGCAGATGTCGGCCAGCTCGGAGTCGGCGGGTGGCGCCGCCCCCGCGGCGGCGCAACGCTGGAGATGCCGCGATACGGCGGTCTTCAGCCCGCTGAAGCTGAAGTCCATCCGCCCCTCGGCCGCGCACGGCCACCCGGGCGTCTCGACCGCGGGCGGTCCGGCGTTGCGGTCGGCGTGGGTCATGCGCGCCACCGGAAACGAGATCGCCCCTTCGTCACCGCCGCGCGCCAGGCGGTCGATCACCGGCCCGCCGGGGTACTCGAGGCCCAGCAGTTTCGCCACCTTGTCGTAGGCCTCGCCGGCGGCGTCGTCTCGCGTGCGGCCGATCAAGCGGTACTCGCCCGCCTGGGGCAGGTGATAGAGGTTGGTGTGCCCGCCCGACACCACGAGTACGACCGCCGGCAGGGGCAACTCGGGGTCGCACAGGAACAACGACTCGATGTGCCCGACCAGATGGTGCACCCCCACGAGGGGCAGCCCCCGCGCGGCCGACACCGACTTAGCAAACGCCACCCCGACCAGGAGCGACCCGACCAGCCCGGGCCCCTGGGTCACCGCGATCCCGTCCAGCCCCGCCCAGTCGGTCTCGGCATCCTCGAGCGCCCGCTCGACAACCCCGCAGATATCGCGCAGGTGCTGTCGCGACGCGAGCTCCGGCACGACCCCGCCCCACTCCCGATGCACCTCGGTCTGTGAAGCCACGATGCTCGACCGCACCTCCCACGAGACCGGTCCACGCGAGTCTCCCGTAGCCACGGCGGCCGCGGTTTCGTCGCACGAGGTCTCGATCGCCAGCAGCGTCGTGCTCATGATGTCGTGGCCTAGGCGGGTCGGTTCGGCGCGCCCGCCTGCTCGCAGGCCGCACGCAGGCTCTCGGTGAACGGGGGACGGCAGATGCCATGGTCGGTGATGATGCCCGTCACGAACCTGGCCGGCGTCACGTCGAACGCCGGGTTCCAGACGTCGGCGCCGTCGGGAGCCAGCTGGGCAGCGCCCAGGTGGGTGATCTCCTTGGTGTCGCGCTCTTCGATCGGGATCGCGCTGCCGTCGGGCGTCGCCAGGTCCACCGTCGACACCGGCGCCGCCACGTAGAACGGCACGCCATGCTCTTTGGCCAGCACGGCCACCGTGTAGGTGCCGATCTTGTTCGCCACGTCGCCGTTGGCCGCGATCCGGTCGGCGCCGACCACGACCACGTCGACACGGCCGGAACGCATGAGCGCCCCGGACATCCCATCGGTGATGACCGTCGTCTCGATGCCGTCGCGCAACAGCTCCCACGCGGTCAACCGGGCGCCCTGAAGAAACGGCCGCGTCTCGTCGGCGAACACGGCCACCTTCTTGCCGGCCTCGTCCGCGGCCCGCACCACGCCAAGCGCCGTCCCGTAGCCGCCGGTGGCGAGCGCCCCGGCGTTGCAGTGCGTCAGCACATGGCCCTCGGCCGGCACCACCTCGGCCCCAAACCGACCCAGCGCCCGACAGCTGGCCACGTCCTCGTCATGCACGCGCTTTGCCTCGGCGTCGATGGTGTCTTTGAGTTCGTCGACCGACTGCCCCGCCTTCATCGCATCGGCGAACGTCCGCTTCATCCGCTCGATCGCCCAAAACAGATTCACCGCGGTGGGCCGGGTCGCCGCCAGCAGATCGCACGCGCGATAGAACTCCGTAGCCAGCTGCGTGGTCCCGGTCGCGGAACTCCGCCGCACCTCGAGCACGACCCCCATCGACGCCGCCACCCCGATCGCGGGCGCCCCGCGGATGACCATGGTCTTGATCGCCTTGGCCACGTCCTTGGCGGTCTTGGACCGAACGTAGACCTCCTTGGCCGGCAACTTCCGCTGGTCGACCATGACGACCTCTCCGTCTTCCCAATCGATGGTAGGTAGCATTACGTGAAGTGCACTCCTTGTCGGCTACAGGCTCCGGGCTTCGGGCGCTCGTCTACCGGCTTACGAAAGCTCTGCCGAGCGCCCGAAGCCGGCCGTTCTGCGACGCTCCGGGAACGGCCAGGCGGCTCCGACGGGTTGACCGGGATCCGCTGGTAGCCTGAAGCCCGAAGCCTCTCTGAACTCCATCCCTCACAACAACATCGACACGATCGCGGCGTTGATCAGCGTCGCCAGGAACCCACCGAGCAGGGCCAGCGGGCTGAGGCGAGCCAGATCGGAACGACGTTCGGGGACCAGGCCGCCGATCCCGCCCAGCAGGATCCCGACCGACCCGAAGTTGGCGAACCCGGTCAACGCGAAGGTGACCACCATGCGACTGTGGTCACTCATCGTCTCAAGGTACATGTCGTTCAGCTTGATGAAGGCCACGAACTCGTTGGTGGCCAGTTTGGTCCCGAGTAGATCGGCCACCGCCGGCAGTTCGCTCGACGCCACGCCGAGGAGCGCCGCGACCGGCGCGAACAGCGTTCCGAAGACGACGGCCAGACTCAGTTCGGCGTGCAGCAGCCCGAGGCCGTAATCGATCATGGCGATGAAGGCGAGAAACGCGATCAGCATCGCCGCCACGTTGATGGCCAGCTTCGTCCCGTCGGAGGCACCGGCGGCCAGCGCGTCGATCACGTTGACGTGTTCACGCTTCACAACCAGCCGCACCGTCCCGGCGGTCTCAGGCTGCCCCGTCTCCGGCCACAGGATCTTGGCGAGATACAGACCGCAGGGCGCCGCCATGACACTGGTGGTCAGCACCCCGACCGGGTCGGCGCCCAGGCTGATGTAGATCGCCATCACGGTGCCCGCGATCGTGGCCAGCCCACCGGTCATCAGCGCCAGCAGCTCCGAGTCGGTCATCCGCTGGATGTAGGGGCGGATGACGATCGGCGCCTCGGTGATCCCGAGAAACACGTTGGCCGCCGCTGAGAGGCTTTCGGCGCCCGAGGTCCCCATGGTGCGCGCCATCGCCCGCGCCATCAGCTTCACCGCCACCTGCAGAACGCCCAGGTGATAGAGCACCGTGAAGACGGCTGACATGAAGATGAGAATCGGCAGCGACGAGAACGCCAGCACGAACCCGTCGGCGAACTGCTCGCCCATCGCCACCGGATCCGCCAGCACGCCGAAGACGAACTGAGACCCGGCACTGGTGAACTCGAGAAACCGCGTCGCGACGCTGGCCAGCGCGGCGAACAGCTCGTAGCCGGGACGCACCCCGCCTACCTCGACCCGGAGGATGAGCACAGCCAGGGTCACCTGCAGCGCAAGACCGGTGGCCACGAGCCGAACGTTGACCTGGCTGGGGCGCGCAGAACAGGCGCCGGCCAGAGCCAGAAACGCCACGACCCCGCCGCCGGCCCGCACCGCGGGCGGGAGCGTGTCGCGCAGAAGGTAGGCGACCAGGCCCAGCGCCAGGGCGAGGCCGAGCCACACCAGCCGTCGACCCCGTTCGTCGCTCCAGCGCCACTCGGATGTGTCAGCCGTCTCCATCAGGCGCGGTGATCATACGCGGTTCGGTCGGCCAGGAGGCCTGGACGCCGGGCGCAGGCTATCATTAAGGGACGTAGCTGGAACGATGTCCGACGCGTCCCCACTTGCCGCGCCCCTCGACCCCGACGAGTTCAACATCGACCCGCTCGACTATCTCTGAGCCGAGCGCTCCGAAGCCATCGACTCATGCACGACGCCACGCTCGCGCTCATCGTGGCCTGCGCGGCCCTGGCCATCGCCATCGTCCGGCTGTCCATCGTCGCCATTCGCGCCGACAGCAACAGTCCCGAGCGACTGGTGGCGGAGCTACGGCTGGCCCAGTTCGGCGCGCTGGTGCTGGCCGTGACGGCAGGCACCTATGTCGGGTTCGCGCTGGCCCAGGCCGAGATCAGCGGAAGCGGCCTGGACATCGCGCTCACCATCGGCTTCATCGTGCTGGCCTCCTACGCCCAGACGCAGGAGCCTGCGACGGCCCTGACGCTGGTGGCCGCCGGGTTCGCCGGCCACGCCGTGGTGGACCTGCTGCACGGGGCGTCGCTGCTGCCATCCGAATCGGTGCCGGACTGGTTCACCACCGCCTGCGCGCTCTACGACGTGGCGGTAGCTGGAGTATGCTATCTGCCGATCGTGCGCCGGTGACGCCGCCGCGCGGCCTCACTCCAATCACCCGTCGAGGACACCGTCATGACCTACTCCGCCAGCCAGAGCCTGCTCGATCTCGCCCGCGCGCGCCTCGTCGTGCACCAGGCGGGACTGGTCCGAGCATGTCTCGAGGTGCTCAACGACGGGCAGATCTGGTGGAAGGCCAACGAGGACTCCAACAGCATCGGCAACCTCGTGCTTCATCTCACCGGCTCGACCCGCTTCTTCATCGGGCACGGGGTCGGTAACAGCGGCTATGTGCGTGACCGCGCGCGTGAGTTCTCCGAGCCGGGCCCCCTCGCCAAGGAAGAGTTACTGGCGCACTTCGAGGTGGCGATGGCCGAGGCCGACCGGGTGCTCAAGGCGGTCGCCCCCGCGACGCTCGATGAAACCAACGACCGGACCGGCAAGACCGTGAGCACCGGGGAGCTCATCCTCAACCAGACGCTCCATTTCACCAGCCACGCCGGTCAGATCATGTACGCCACCAAGCTCATCCAGGCCGGCCTGCTCGACGAGGTCTGGAAGAACACCCCGATGCAGTAGCGGTCCGTGGCGAACACCCCGCGGCGCCCGCCCCACCGCGACACCTCCTTCGAAGCGCAGGTCCTGGCGGTGGTCCGCCGGATTCCGTCCGGCCGGGTGGCCACCTACGGCGATGTGGCGGAGCTGGCGGGTCGTCCGCGTGCCTGGCGCGCCGTCGGCACCATCATGCGGACCTGTCGCGCTCCCACCGTGCCGTGCCATCGAGTCATCGCGGCCGGCGGTCGACTGGGCGGCTATAGCGATCCTCTCCGGAAGCGGCAGCTCCTCCAGGCCGAAGGCGTCGTCGTCGGCCACCGCACCATCCGCGAGTTCAACCGCCTGCGCTGGCGCGGCTAGGGTGGAAGGGGCGAGGCAACCGCCCGCGTGAACCTGCCGTCTAAGCTTCACGATGATCGACGCGCAAGCAGCCGAACCGGCCATGGCGACCGACGCCCGGTTCGACCGCGCGGCGGCGTTCGAGGGCCTCTATCGCACCCATGCGCGCCGTATCTACAGCCTCGCGTGTCGCTTCGTCGGCAATCAGGCCGACGCCGAAGAGCCCGTGCGGGAGATCTTCCTGCTGGCGCACCGTCGCCTCGACAGCTTCCGGCGTGAAGCGGCGCTGTCCACGTGGCTGCACCGATTGGCGGTCAACCGTTACCTCGATCATGTGCGCAGTCGGGCCGCCAAGCAGGCGGCGGTCACGACCGCCCTGCCGGAGGACCGCCCGGCCGGACCAACCCGCTCCGCGTCGGATCCGTTGCACCGGATGGCGCTCGAACGCGCCATCACCCAGCTTCCGGACGGCTACCGCGAAGTCTTCGTGCTGCACGACGTCGAGGGCTATGAGCATCGCGCAGACGGCCGCCGGCTCCGTCAACGTGCCGACCGGTCAGGTCGACTTGGGATCGATCGAGCTGCCGAGACGGGTGATGGCCAACGGCCAGTCGCTGGACTCGGGCACATACAAGCTGCGGGTGACGGCCAACGAGGCTTCGCCTGAAGCGGTAGGACAGCTCGGTGTGCTGGAGCGCTTCGTCGAGCTCTGACAGGGCGACCAGGTGCGTGGCCGCGCCGTGGCCAGCATCGTGCCCCAGAGCGAGATCGGCGAAGTGGCCAAGACCACGCCCCCCGCGAGCGGCAACTCACGCGTGGAAGTGCTCCGCGACGAGGAGTACCTCCGCGTCTGGGTGAACCAGAGCGGGACGCACTACTTTTTGCGTCTGGTTGTCGGATAGACGGCGACCAGCTCCAGGGCTACAGGCTCCAGGCGCTCGAGGGGGGGACTCTCGCCCATGACGGGGCCAAGGCCTAAGCACCTGGCCTCGGCGACCGTAAGTACGAGTGCGGGCCTGTAGGGCGGGGCTTCAGCCCCGCCAGAGCGCCTGAAGCCTGAAGCCTTGTAGGGCCCGGACTCTCGAGCCTACAACGTCATCACATCAAACTGCTCGTGATGCAGGAGAGCGTCCGGGCGGAGGGTGACATCTTTACCCAGCGTGCGCTCGATTTCGCGGAACACGCCGCGCTCTTCCGAGGTCAAGGCGCGGGCGACGTCCGGATTGACGCGCAGCTGGACGTGGTGGCCGTTCAGGTCGGCGCTGATCTTCTGCAGCTCGGTCAGGATCTCGAAGCAGATGGTCGACGTGGACTTCACCACCGCGCTGCCCGAGCAGTAGGGGCACGGGTCGGTCAGCTGCCGCTCGAGACTCTGCTTGACCCGCTTCCGGGTCGTGATGATCAACCCGAACTCGGACACCTGCACGGCCTTGGAGGGCGAGCGGTCTCGTCGGATCTCCTGCTCGAACGCCTGGTAAACCTTCTGGCGGTTCTTGCGCTCCTCCATGTCGATGAAGTCCAGCACGATGATGCCGCCCAGATCGCGCAGGCGGACCTGCTTGACGATCTCCTTCACCGCTTCGAGGTTGGTCTTGACGATGGTGTCTTCGAGGCGCCCGGTCCGTTTCCCGACATAGCGGCCGGTGTTCACGTCGATGGCCACCAGCGCCTCGGTCTGATTGATGACGAGGTAGCCGCCCGACTTCAGCCACACCTTGCTGCGCAGCGCCTTGTCGATCTCGGCCTGCACCCCGTACTCCTCGAAGATAGGGAAGTTCTTGTCGTAGTGGTGCACGCGCGACACCAGGTCGGGCATGATCCGCTCGACGAGCCGCTGCGCCTTGCCGAAGGCCTTCTTGTCGTCGATGCGAATCGACGAGTAATCGCTCGTCAGGAGGTCGCGCAGTAGCTTGGCGACCAGGTTCTCTTCCTGGTGGATCACGGCCGGCGCCCGCCGCTTCTCCCCCTTCTGCAGAGTCTCGGTCCAGAGCTCGTGGAAATACGTGAGGTCGCTGATGATCTCTTCTTCAGTGCGATCGGCGGCGGCGGTCCGGATGATGACCCCGCCCGGCATGCCGTGCTCTTCACGGAACTCGCGCACGATCCGACGCAGACGCCCCCGCTGGTCGCGTGACGCAATCTTGCGCGACACGCCGATGTGGTCGACCGTCGGCATGAAGACGAGGAAGCGCCCCGGGATGGAGATGTGACAGGTGATCCGGGCGCCCTTGGTGCCGAGCGGCTCCTTGACCACCTGCACCATGATCTCCTGACCGGCGGTCAAGAGCTTGTCGATCTGCTGATCGGACCCGCTGCGGTCGCGGTCCCGGCCACGGCCTCGATCGCGTCCACGCCCCCGGCCCCGTCCGCCCGAGCCGTTGGCGCTCTTGGCGTTGGACGGCGCGACGTTGCCGTTCGGTTCCACCACGTTGCCGTTCGGTTGCGCCACGTTGCCGTTGGGCTCGGCGGTGTTCCCGTTCGCATCGCCGTCGCCGTCCGACGCGTCGATGCCCTCCATCGACGCCATCGGGTCGATGACGTCGGCCACATACAGGAAGCCGTCGCGCTCGAGCCCCAGGTTCACAAAGGCGGCCTGCATGCCAGGCAGCACCTTCGACACCCGCCCCTTGTAGATATTGCCGGCGACGCCGCGCGACTTATCGCGTTCGACGAAGATCTCGACGACGCTGTCGTCTTCGAGGATGGCGGCCATCGTTTCGTGGCCGCTGGCGGAGATGATCATCTCCTTGTTCATCGATACAACTCCAGACGAGTGGCGAACGGGCGCCGCTCCATCCCGAGGATGCGACACACACGTGGACCCACCGCTCGATACCGAGCGCGTGGATCGACAGGGTCTCGCCCGAGAAGGGGCTCATCGGCAACTCGTTCGCTCTCCTACCGCCCGATCGAGGAAACCGGCGACGGCGTGATGAAGGTGAAAACTCAATTCGTGAACCTGCGCATCCTCACGTTGAGGACAAGCCCGAACGCCGCCAAGGTCGCGATGACGGAAGTTCCGCCAGCGCTCATGAGCGGCAACGTCAATCCTTTGACCGGCGCGAGCCCCGCCGACATGGCGATGTTGTAAATCACCTGAAACGCGAACCCGAACATGATGCCGACCACCAGATAAGTCCCCAGGCGGTCTTTGGCGAGCCTGGCCGCGTCGAGCCCTCGCAAGATCACGAACAGATAGAGCCCGAGCGCGAACACCACGCCCAGGAAGCCTTGCTCTTCAGCGAACACCGAGAAGATGAAGTCGTTGTGCGCGACCGGCAGGAACTTGTACTGGCTCTGCGTGCCCTGGAGGAATCCCTTCCCCAGCGGCCCGCCCGAGCCGACCGTGATACGTGCCTGCCGCTGCTGCCACCCTGCCCCCTCGGGATCCAGTTCCGGGTCGAGGAAGCTGGTAATGCGCTGGCGCTGATAGTCCTGCAGCCCGTAGGTCCAGGCGACCGGCGTGATCAGGATGGCCAGGGCCACCAGGATGGCCACGTAGCGGAGCCGCAGCCCCGCGAACAAGAGAATCGCAAACGCCACCGGCAGCAGCGTCACCGCCGTGCCGAGGTCGGGCTGCTGGTAGATGAGCAGCGCCGGGGCCCCCACGATGCCGACGACCATCAGCCACCCGACCGGCGTCTGGAGCGCCCAGCGGCGGTGATACAGCACGGTGGCCAGCCCGAGCGCCACCACGATCCGCGCGAACTCGGACGGCTGCAGATTGAAGAACCCGAGCCCGATCCAGCGCTGCGCTCCACCATCGACCACGCCAAAGAGCAGGACGTAGGCCAGCATCGCCAGCAGCCCACCGAAGATGGTCACCCAGGAATCAGACAGCCACCGGTAGTCGACCACGAGCAGCACCGCGAAGGCGATGAAGCCCAGCACGAGCGCGCCGAGTTGGGTCCGCACCTGCGGCCCGGCCACGCCGGCCGTCGGGTCGTAGGTGGTGCTGTAGATCATCGTCACGCCGATGGCGCACAACATCACGACCGCCCCGAGGAGCAGCCAGTCGATGTGACGATAGAGACGACGTTCGAGCATCGGTCCTGCTATCCGAACTCAGTGCGTGTGATTGGCCGCCACCACCACGGGCGGTACCACCGGCGGCACCAGCTGCGGCGTCGACGGTAGCGGCAAGACGGGCCGCAGCAATCCATCCTTCTTCGCGAAGTAGGTCTCGATGATGTGCTTGGCGATCTCGGCGCTCAGACCGGACTGGTCGTTGTGCTCGCCAAAGACCACACCCGCAATCTCGGGTGCGTGGGCCGGCGCCGCGAACACGAACCACCCGTGATCGCGAAACCGCTTCTCGTCGCCGGCCGCCTCGCGGCCCTGCAGCGAGATGACTTGCGCCGTCCCGGTCTTACCGATCACGTCACGGCCTTCCAGCCGGCTCCGGCGACCGGTCCCGTTCCGGTTCACCACATACCAGAGGCCGTCGGTCACCGCGCTCATGGTCTCGGGCGACAGCTCCACTTCCGACCGCGGCACCGGGCGGGGTACCGGGACGAACCCGTTCCCCTCGTTGACCGCCTTCAACAGGTGCGGCGTCACGCGAGTGCCGCCATTGGCGACCGTCGCCATCATCACCGCCAGCGAGAGCGGCGTGACGGTGACCTGCCCCTGTCCGATGGCCACCGAGATCGTCTCACCCGGATACCACGGCTCGCCACGCGCCTCGCGCTTCCAGGCGGTGGACGGCACCAGTCCCTGCACCTCGAACGGCAGATCGATGCCGCTGAGCTCGCCCAGCCCCAGCGCGGTAGCCCAGTGGTGGATCTGGTCGATCTCCATCTGCTCGCCAAGCGAGTAGAAATAGGTATTGCACGACCTCTCGAGCGCCTCGCGCATGTCGAGCGTGCCGTGGGAAGTCAGACACTGGCGGAAGCTGCCGTAGAAGAACCCGCCGCCGTTGCACACCACCTTGTGGTCCGGGTCGACGATGCCCTCTTCGAGCGCCGCCACCGCCATGGCGATCTTGAAGATGGAACCGGGAGGGTAGCGATTCTGCAGCGCCCGGTTGTTGAGCGGTAGCCGGGCGTCGGAATTGAGGGCGCCCCAGGTCTCCCCATCGATTCCCATGGCGAACTCGTTGGGGTCGAAGGCGGGCACACTCGCGAACACCAGCACCTCGCCCGTGTCGGGGTCGAGCACCACCGCCGCGCCATCGAAGCCCGCCACCTTGAAGGCGGCCTCGGCCGCCTCCTGCAGGTCGTAGTCGAGGGTCAGCTGCAGCTGCCGCCCTTCGAGCGGCGCCTCTTCGCCGAGCGTTTCAATCTCGCGGCCCAGGCTGTCGACGACGACCTGACGAGCCCCGTCCGTGCCCATCAACAGCCGGTTGTAGGTCTGCTCGATGCCCGACTTGCCGACCACAGTGCCGCTGCGTACGTTCTCGAAGGCGGCGCTGGCAAGCTGCGCGTCGCTTACCTCGCCGACATAGCCGAACAGGTGCGCGCCCACCTCGTTGGTCGGATAGTGCCGCGTCGGCAGCTGTTGCACGAAGAGGCCGGGCAACTCGATGCCATGGGCGGCCACCGCCGCCACCTGCGCGAGCGAGGCGTCGCGGATCAGCACTGTGGGGCGATAGGGCGGATCGCGGCGATGCCGCTCGATCACCGCCTCGAGCGCCGCCAGCGGCACCCCGGCCACATCCGACAACGTCTCGACGGTGGCGTCGAGATCCTCGACCTGCTCGCGAACGAGCGAGATGTTGAGCGAATACCGGTTCTCGACCAGGCGACGGCCATCGCGGTCGAACATCGCGCCTCGCGGCGCGCTGAGCGCGATGGTGCGCTGGTGGTTGTTCTCGGCCAGCTCGGCGAACTTCTCGTGCTGCGCCACCTGGAACAGCCAGAACCCCACTCCAAGGCCCGCGAACGCCAGCACCACCGTCGTCCGCATCAAGGCGAGCGGAATGGTCATGCTGTCGCGTGCCGGCAAGCCGGGATCGGTGTCGAGGTCCGGTCGCATCCCTTGAATCCTAGTGCGCCCGCCGTCCGAAGCGTCGTTCCATGCGTCGTTGGCGACGACGCTGACGTTCTTCCACGCTGGGCACGGCGGCCAGCGCCAGGCCGGCCCCCACGCCGATCGCGGCGTTGGCGCCAGCCTGGGTCAGCGCGGCCGCATACGAGCTCAACATCGCGTCCTCTGACAGCAGACTGTAGACGCCGACGAACACACCGGCGTGGAGCTGCGAGCCGAAGAAGAACACCAGCACCTGCTGCCAGAAACGGTCCACGTCGAACTGCGAGACGAATCGACCGACGAAATAGCCGACCAGGGTCTTGGCCAGCCCGCCGACGCCCACGACGCCTCCCGACAACGCATCCTGCAGCAATCCTCCCACAGTGCCGGTCCAGAGACCGGCAACAGCTCCTTGCCGCATCGCCACGGCGAGGACCACGACCAGCACCAGGTCGACGGTGGCCGCCCCGGTCAGCCTGGGCACCAGCGTCGTCTGCAACGCCAGCGCGAGTACCAGCGCCGCCCCGACCTGGGCCGCCCTCATCCGCCGCCTGCGGCCGACCCGACCGGGGTCGGCTCGCGCACGATCACGAGCACATCCTCCAGGCCGGTAAACTCCACGGACGGCTCTACGTCGATGGTCTTGTAGAGTCCCGACCCGCGTTCCACGAACGCCACCGTGCCGATGACGAACCCCTTCGGGTAGATGCCGTCGATGCCGGAGGTGACCACCGCGTCACCCACCTGCACGTCGTCGAGGTTCGACACGTACTCCATGCTGAGCGTACCGTCCTCATCACCCGTGACCAGTCCAGCCACCCGGTTCCGTTCGATGAGCGCGCCCGCCGCGGCGTTGCGGTCGATGAGCAGCTGCACCCGGGCCGCCCGCGGTCCCGGGTCGCGCACCACGCGCCCCACCACGCCTTCGGGCGACACCACGGCTGAGTCGTGTCGCACGCCGTCGCCCACGCCCCGGTCGATGGTCACGGTGCGGAAGTACGGCGTGGCGTCGCCGGCTATCACCCTCGCACCGACCGTCGAGAAGGTCACCTCCCGACGCATGTCGAGCAGATCTTCCAGACCGCGCGCCCGCTGGGCCAGTGCCCGCTCCTGTTGCACTTCGAGCTGCAACTCCGCCACCTCGCGACGCAGGGCATCGTTCTCGGCCTGCACTTCGACCAGCCCCACGTAGCCTTCCCACAACTCGGACAGCTGTCCGACACTGCCGCTGACCAGCCGTTGCACCTCGGCGAACAGTCCGAAGGTGACCCCTTCGAACACGCGCACCCCGGACGTGGTGTTGACCTGCAACGAGATCAACAGAATGTGGCCGGCCACCACCATGGCCAACCAAGTGCCGGTGCGTCGACGGGGCTCAATCAATCGAGATCTTCCGCAGCAACCCGAAGTTAGACAGCATCTTGCCCGCCCCGAGCACAACCGACGACAGCGGGTCTTCGGCCATCGCCAGGGGCAGACCGGTTTCCTCCCGGAGCCGCTTGTCCAGGTTCTTCAACAACGACCCGCCGCCGGTCAGCACGATGCCCCGGTCGACGATGTCGGCCGACAGCTCGGGCGGCGTTCGCTCGAGCGCCACGCGGACGGCGTCCACGATGACGTTGACCGTCTCGGCCAGCGCCTCGCGAATCTCTTCGTCGGTGATGGTGATGGTCTTCGGCACGCCTTCGATGAGATGGCGGCCCTTGATCTCCATCGTGATGCGGCCGTCCAGCCCGTAGGCCGAGCCGACCTTCATCTTGATCTCTTCCGACGTCCGCTCGCCGATCAGCAGGTTGTACGTCTTCTTGATGTACTGGATGATCGCCTCGTCCATCTCGTTGCCAGCCACCCGCACCGCCTTGCTGTAGACGATGCCGGCCAGCGAGATGACGGCGATGTCGGTGGTGCCCCCACCGATGTCGACGATCATGTTGCCGGACGGTTCGGTAATCGGCATGCCGGCGCCAATGGCGGCCGCCATCGCCTCTTCCACCAGGTAGACCTCGCTCGCCTTCGCCCGATAGGCGCTGTCCTTGACCGCCCGCTTCTCGACCTGGGTGATCTCAGAGGGCACGCCGATGACGATGCGGGGCCGCACCCCCATCTTCCGGTTGTGCGCCTGCTTGATGAAGTAGGTAAGCATCTTCTCGGTGATCTCGAAGTCGGCGATCACCCCATCCTTCATCGGCTTGATGGCGATGATGTTGCCGGGCGTCCGCCCCAGCATCTCCTTCGCCTCGCGCCCCACCGCCTCGACCCGCCCGGTGACCTTGTTGATGGCCACGATCGACGGCTCGTTCACCACGATGCCCTTCCCGCGGGCATAGACACAGGTGTTGGCCGTGCCCAGGTCGATGGCGAGGTCGCTCGAAAACAATGCGAACAGTGAACGAAAACTCAACGACTCAATCCCTTCCCACGCGACGGGTCAACTCGGTATAGGTTTCGACCCGATCCAGGTAGCGCGCCAGTGCGCCGCCCGCCCGACGCCACCGCGTGGCCAGATCCACCGGCGACACTGGCGCCGCAAGATGCTGAGAGAAGCCGTAGCCACGCGAGCGCTCCAGCACCGTCGTCTCGGAACTCGACGAATAGGACAGAATCGGCGCTCCTTGCGCGACGGCACGCAGCCGTCGCCAGTTCGGGCGCCGTCCCGGCCCGAGTTCCCAGAGCACGGCGGCAGGGGGCGGTCCCGTCTCGGTCGACTGGAGCGCTGATTGCGAATAGCGGGCGAAGCGGTAGCGGCGCTGACGCGCCAGGCGAGCCAGATGGACCTCGACGTCTGAACCGGCGTGATGAAAAACGGCGACCGCCAGACCTGGCCGGGGTGGCGTCTGGCGTTGTCTTGCCGTCTTGCTGTGACCCCGTGCCGCCATACTCAGGTCAGTTCTGTCAGTCCCCCTAAGTCCTTCAACACATGAAAAATATAACATGTTTATGGGATCCGGACGCACCAATATGGTGCAATCCAGACCCCGCCCCACCGGTGATCCGGCGGTGTGTCTCATTCTGAGTCAGCGCTTGCCGCTTCCAGAACCGGTACCGTAGAATCGAGAATTCGGGTGTGGGTTCGCACCCTCGGAGCGGACCGCCCGTTCAGGAGTTGATTGCACCATGACGATGCTTGATCGCATGCGCCGCCATCGCGGGTGGCTGAAGTGGACGCTGGCCGTCGCCGGATTCGCCCTGCTGGTGCTGGGCTTCCCGTTGATCCAGCCACAGCCTGAGACCCCCGGTGCCCTGACAGACGTGATCGCCCAGGTCGGCGAGCAGGAGATCACGATCGGCGAGTTCCGGAACGTCTATCTCGCGCAGCTCAATCAGTACCGCGCCCAGTCGGGCGGCGAGATCACGCCGGAGATCCTGCAGTCGATGGGCATCGACCGGCAGCTGCTGCAGCAGATGATCGACGAGTATGCCGCGCTCCAGGAGGCGGAGCGACTCGGGGTCATCGTGACCGACGCCGAGATCCGAGAGCGGATCCTCTCGCTGCCGCTCTTCCAGCAGAACGGCGTGTTCATCGGTGAAGAGGCCTACGTACAGATGCTGCGTGTGCAGCAGCCGCCGATGACGCCAGCCGAGTTCGAAGAGCAGGTGCGGCGCTCGCTGATGCTAGAACGGCTGCAGACGGCCGTCACCGACTGGATCACGGTGACCGACGACGATCTGCAGAAAGAGCACGAAGCCCGCAACGAACGGGTCCGGGTGAGCGCCATCAACTTCCGCGCCGACGACTTCCGCGAGGGCCTCGAGGCCACCGACGACGACGTCGACGCGCTCTACGCGCAGAACGCCAACGACTATCTCGTGCCCGAGAAGCGCCGGCTGCAGTTCGTGTTGATCGACGTGCCCGCGCTGCAGGATGCGTTCAACCCGAGCGACGCCGAGGTCCAGGCGTACTACGACAACAACACCGCGCGCTATACCCAGCCCACGAACCTGCGCGCCAGCCATATCCTGCTCAGGACTGATGGCGACAACCAGGAGGAAGTGCTAGCGCGGGCACAGGATCTGGCGACCCAGGCCCGCGAGGGCGCCGACTTCGCCGAACTGGCTCGGCAATATTCCGAGGATGAAGGCACGAAGGAGACCGGCGGCGACCTCGGCCCGATCGAACGGGGTCAGATGGTCCCCGAGTTCGAGGGCGCGGCGTTCGCGCTGTCCCAGGACGAGGTCAGCGACCCGGTCACCAGCATGTTTGGTGTCCACGTGATCAAGGCCACCGAGAAGAGCGGCGGCGAGTCGCAGTCGATCGACGAGGTGCGCGAGAGCATCGTCACGCTGCTGAAGACCGAAAGCGCCCAGGCGCGCGCCGATGCGCTGGCTCAAGCGATGGCGGCCGAGATCACCGCACCCGAGGAGATGGCCACCGCCGCCCAGCGGCGCGGGCTCGAGGCGCAGGAGAGCGGCTTTGCCGGACCGGGCGAGCCGATTCTGGGGCTCGGCTTCTCGCCCGAGGTGACCAACCAGGCGTTCCAGCTGGAAGAGGGCGAGGTAGCGGGCCCGATCACCACGCCAACCGGCCCCGCGTTCGTCACCGTGACCGGCGTGCAGGCCCCGTATGTGCCGCCACTGGACGAGGTGCAGGCACGAGTGCGTGACGACGTCATTCGCCGCAAGGCGTTCGTGGCGGCGCAGGAGCGCGCCAACGCCGTCGCCGCCCAGCTGAAGGAGGCCGAGGACTTCACCGCTGCCGCCGAGGCGGACGAACTGACGGTGAACAGCAGCGACCTGATCGCCCGCGGCGCCGCGGTGCCCGGCGTCGGGCTGAACGCGGCGGTCGAGGCGATGGCGTTCTCAATGGATGCGGGCGAGACCAGCGACCCGGTCCTGACCGGCAACAGCGCCGTCATCCTCCACGTGCACGAGCGCCAGGAGGCCGACCCGACCGACTTCGCGGCCAGCCGCGAGACGCTGCGCGCCGAGTTGGTGGCGCTACGCCAGAACCAGTTCTTCGTGGCCTACATGGAGAAGGCGAAGACGCGCATCGCCATCGACATCGACATGGCGGCCTTCGCGCAGGCGATTGCGGTCTAGACGGGACGGAACCCGGGGCCGCCTGGCTTTGGGCTTTGGCCGGTCGTCGGCGCGGATCGGATGCCGACGACCTTAAGGGCATTGGCACGTTCGCTCTGCCAATGCCTGGCGCCGGAACTAACGGGACGGTACGAGGGCGCCGGGTAGGATCGCCAGGGTCTCTCCCGGTCTGAACATCTGCAAGGGCTGGGCCGCGGCGGCGGCTACCATCTCGGCCGAGGGGGGCAGCCAGCCCAGGTGGGCCAGGGCGCCCGTCACCGAGAAGCCGGCGTTCAGCAGCTCGAACAGGCTCTGCGGGCGCGGGAACACCACGAGTTCGACATCCTCGTCAGGCTCTATCCCCACCTTGTCCTTGGCCAGCGCTACCGCGCGGTCGATACCACCCAGTTCATCCACCAGCCCGTGCGCCTTGGCCTGGCGGCCGGTCCACACGCGCCCCTGGCCCACGTCATGGATGGCGTCCGGCGTGGTGTCGCGTCCCTCGGCGGCCTTGGTGATGAAGTCGTCGTAGATGGCGTCGATGTGCTCCTGCATCTTCACCCGCTCGTCGTCCGAGAACGGCGCGACCGGTGAGTAGATGCCGGCGAAGCGACCGGCGGTCACTGGCTCGACGGTGATCCCCAGCTTGTTGTACGTGCCGCCAGTCGCGATCTTTCCGGCCACCACGCCAATCGACCCGGTCAGCGTGCCCGGCTGCGCGACGATGGCGTCAGCGGCCATCGCAATGTAGTAGCCGCCCGACGCGCCCAGGTCTGACATCGAGGCGATCACCGGCTTTTCCTCGGCTGCCAGCCCGACCTCACGCCAGATGGCGTCCGACGCCACGGCGGAGCCGCCAGGGCTGTCGATGCGCAGCACGATGGCGCGCACCGAGTCGTCGTCTCGCGCGGCGCGGATCAAGCGAATCACGCTGTCCGAACCCATCACCTCGCCGCCCAGCAGGTCGATGCCGCCGGTGCCGCTGTTGATCGTGCCGCTGGCATAGACCACGGCGAGCCGCCGGCCCCGGTTCAGCCCGACCGCCTCCGGCGTGATCTGGCGATACTCGCTGTCGTGAATCTCGCGCCAGTTCACCTCGTCGAACGGCGGCTGCCGCTTGAGCTCGTCAGCATAGACCAGACCATCGACCAGACCCGCCTTCAGCGCGTCGGCAGGCAGGAAGGGTCCCTCATCGATCAGGCGCCGCACCTCGGCCTCTTCCAGCTTCCGGCCCTTGGCGATGCCCTCGACCAGCTGTTCATAGAGGTCGTTGTTCAGCGACTCGGCCATCTCACGATGCTCGGGTGTCATCGTGGTCTCTGTGTACTGATTGGCTGCGGTCTTGAAGTCGCCGGCGTGCAGCATGTCGGGATAGGCGTCGATGTTGTCGAACAGCCCCCGCAGGAACATCTCGTAGCTGGCCACGCCCACCAGATCGAGCGGGCTCCCCGGCTTCAGGAACACTTTGTCGGCCGCCGAGGCCACATAGTACTCCTGCGTGCTGCCGTACTCGAGGAACGCCACGATCGGCTTGCCCGACTCGCGGTAGTCGACAATGGCGTCGCGAATCTCCTGCGCCTTGCCCCAGAACGCCTGTGCGCCGGCCGGCATCAGGATCACGCCGCGAATACGTTTGTCGACCTTGGCCTTGCGCAGGCTCTCCACCACGGTGGCCAGCGTCGGCCCCTGGCCGTTGAAGGCGGTCAGAAGCGGGTTGACCTCGCGCTCGTTGAGGCCGCCCGGCACCGGGAGGACCAGCACCGAGTTGGTGCTGACCGAGGGCGCACTGCCGGAGACGAAGAAATACATCGCCACCATGCCGCCCATGGAGACCATGACCGCCAGAAGCAGGAACACGAAGACGACCTTCACGCCGCGCTGCATTGCCACGGGCTCTCCTTCCACTCGTTTCGGCTCCCGGCGTGCGGCCGGTGGTCTTGTGAGCCAAGACCGATCGGCGTGCCGGTCTCGGTCCCCTCGGGTCCGAGCGCTCTGCTCGGGTGGTTATCCATGCATCTGAGCTCCAAGGAGCGCTGCACGGGCTGTCCCAACGTCCGGGTGCTCACAGGGCACGATCTGTCTACGTCCCTGCGGCTCCCTCGTCGCTGCCGCTGAAGTCGGCACGCCTCCAGGTCTTGGCTCACAAGACCACCGGCCACCCACCGACGTCCGAATCGTCAGAACGAGCCGAGGCGACGCGCCCGGCCCTCGTTTGAGTATACGTGAGGGGTGACCGGCTGTTCGGCCGGCGGCCTGGCACGGGCCGCGAGAACTTGAGTATACTGTGCGTTCGGCTAGCCAGCCGAAGACCACGCCAGGGGTCGCACCCCCCACTGCGGAAGTGGCGGAATTGGCAGACGCGCAGGCCTCAGGAGCCTGTGGGACTTAGTCCCATGGGGGTTCAAGTCCCCCCTTCCGCACCATTCATTTCACGTCCCCGTGACACTCACGGCGAGAGCGGTTCGATCCTGAGCAGGGCTCCCGGGTTGTAGTCCGTCAGGACGTAGAGCAACCCGTCGGGACTCTGGCGCACATCGCGGATCCGTTGCTTGAGATCATCGAGTAACCATTCCCGACGCCCGAGCCAGCCGTTTTCGTCGATTTCGATACGCTCCAGACGCTGGTTCTTCATGACCCCAACGAACAGGCTGCCCTTCCACCCGGGGAACCGGTCACCCGTATAGAACGTCATCCCCGACGGACCGAGGGTGGGGGTCCAGAAGATGAGGGCCATCTGTGAGCTACGCGGGTACCCGCAGTATAGCTGGCCATCGGTCAGAGCGTGCCGAGTGCCTCGCGCTGGCGGGCGAGCCTCGACTCGCGGTCGCGGGCGAACCTTGCCACCCCGTCGAAGATTGAATCCTGGTCGAGGCGCGATTCCGTGATGACGTCCGGTTCGAGACCGCCGCTGCGCCAGCGGTCGTCGAAGTCGGCATACATCGAGTAATCCTCGGTGAGCGGTCCCAGATTCGGGATGGGAGGCACCCGCTTGGTCATGGTGCTGACCACCATGCAGTCGTAGCGCGCGGTCTCGGGCAGGATCGACTGCTGGTAGTCCTCGGACTGGAATCCGAACAGCTCGGTGCTGATCACGGCCACGATCCGGACGTTGATGCCCGCCTCGTCGAGCCGCGGAATCAGGCTGACCAGGTTCGACGACGAGCTGGATCCCTGCACGAAGACGGTGCCCATCCGGGGCGCGTCCGGGGCGTAGTCGCGAATGAGGTACAGCCCCTTGGCGGCGGCCTTTACATCGGTGTCGGCAAATGACGACCGATCGGCCACCTGAAAGTCGGGCCGCGCCACGTGGATGACGATGATGCCCAGTTCCTTGATTTCGAGCGCCTTCTGCACCGCGGCGAAGTAGCCGGCGGCCACGTCGTTGTAGTCCCAGAAGTAGAGGTTCACCACCTGGTTGCGCGGTAGCAGCGTCCAGGTCTGCGGCGCGAAGATGCCGAAGTGGGTGCGGGCGTCGGCCGCGGTCTCGGGACCCGAGTGCCCGGCCAATACGTGCAGCACGCCCAGCTCGAACGGGCTGTCCTGGTTCATCTGCGAGAAGACGCGGGCCGGCGTGTACATCAGCGGCGTGAACGCGCCGTAGGTGCCAGAGATGCCCCACATGCCAGCGAACTGGCTGGGGTCTGGTGACGCGTTCTGGCTGATCAAGCCGATGATGGTCGAGGCGTTTCCAGCTTCCTGGATGGCCGCCTTGAGTCGGGTGCCCAGCGGGTTGTCGACCGGGTCGTAGTGACCGAGGAGGTTGGCTTTCTCCACGTTGATCGAGCCGGAGAGGTCCGCCGCCATGGTCATGAACCGGCCATCGGTGACGTAGTTCAGCCAGGCGCCGATCTCGCTCACCGCCCGGCGCGGGCCCTTCTTCTGACCGGGCTCGGCGAAGAGCGAGATCTGCCGGTTGACCGTCGCGCCGCTCTGGGCGTTGGTCACCACCACGTCCTGCGGCGTGGTGGGCAGCTGCTCCACCTTCAGACGGTCGTCGAGGAACGGGTTGGTCGACGCGTCGATCCGGATCGTCGGCGTACGCGACAGCGAGCCGGCGATCTCGACCACCCGCTCGGCAATCCAGGCGCCCAGGCCGTCGCGCGAGTCGAGTACCGACATCAGGCGGTCGACGTTGGTCTTGAACTGCACCAGGCGGTCGGCGTAGCTCGCCGGCTCGCCGTCGCGGATGCCGTCGAACTCGATGCCGTAGGTGCGCTCGAACGACTCGGCCAGGTTGACGAAGTAGGGGTCGTTCAGCTTGAAGCCATAGGGGTGCGACGGATAGCCGATGATCTGCTCGGTGTCGCCGATCTTGCCGTTGCGTCCGGCCGGCCACCAGCCCTTGATGGTGGCGCCCACCAGCGCCATCGGCCGCCGGTCCTCGGCGGGCCAGTCCTCCATCGCCTTGTAGGCGGCCATCACCTGGTCGAAGTCGTTGCCGTCCTCGATGGTGAACACGTTCCAGCCATACGATACCCACTGCTGGGCCAGGTCGTAGTCGCTGTAGCCCGGCTTGACCACGCCGCCGATCAGGCTGTCGTCGATGCCGGCGTTGTTGTTCGAGATGAGGACGCGGAGCCGCTTGCCCACCTGCTGCGAGAGGGCGATGCTCTTGAGCTCTTGCGCGTGCCCTTCAGTCAGCGCGAATTCGCCTTCGAGCGCCATCACCTTCACTTCGGCCGGGCCCCCGATGTAGTCCCAGAAGAGCGCCTTCCCGGCCGCGGTCGTGATGCCGATGCCCGACGGCCCGCCGTTGACATCGTTGGTGACGTCGATCGATTCTGCGTGACCAGAAAGCGCGCGGATGCCGCGGCCCTTGGCCTCGGCGAACAGCGGATGGTCGGCCAGGCCGTTGTCGGCGAGCAGCGTCTCGAGCGCGCCCGCGCTTCGCCGGAATCCGAGAGAGTCGATCGGCAGCATGGCGACGTCTGGCGCGCAGGCGAACCGGTCGTCCCCGGTGGCCGCGTGCTGACGGCGCATCGCCTCGTAGAGCACCATCCACAGCGCATAGCAGGTCGGGATGCAGTGACCGCCCGCCAGCATGAACTTGTCCGTGCTGGGGAGCTTCGGCTCGCGAAGGTCGTAGCGCAGCCCGCCATGCTCGGGGCCTCCCAGATGGCACGCCACGTTGTAGGGTGTATAGGCCAGCGGCCCACCGAAGTGGCCGGTCTGGGCATAGTTGCCCATCAGGCAAAGCTGCATCGCGGTCAGGAACGCCACGTCGTCGTAGCGTTGCCGCTCGTAGTCGGGCAGCTCGATCGGGTGCGGGCGAGCCTTGGTTTCCGCCGTCACAGTGTGAAGTGTGACCGTCTGTCCTGCCTGCGCCTCTGTCGTCATCGTGAGTCTGGACCTCGCTTCAGTGGGATACTACACTTCGCCGGGAGCGGTGTCAGTCATCACGACCCACCGCGGGGAAGCCCCAGAAAACCAACTGAGGATGTCATGAGGATTAAGCCACTGCTTATCGTTGCCGCCGCCCTGGCTGTCATGGCCGGCGTCGCGGCTCCGGACGCCGCTGCGCAGTTCCGCGCGTCCGACTTCGAATACGGAGATCGGTTCGACCTGCCAGAGGGCGAGGCGGCCGAGATCTGGAACCCCGCGATGAAGAAGCTCATCGAGGGGGGGCCGATGGTGGGCGGCACCGTACGTGCCACCGACCCGCGCACCTACTGCGCCATGGCCGCGGCCGGGTACGACTTCATCTGGGTCGAGATGCAGCACGAAGCCATCGACTGGGAGCAGGTCGCTCGCATGTGGCGGACGTGCCCGGGGCCGGCGGCACCTGGCGTGCGTGTGGCCTATGCCGACGAACGTGAGATTCAGCACGCCACCGACATGGGCGCGGCTGTGATCGTCGTGCCGACAGTCGACTCGGTCGAAGAGGCGCAGGAAGCGGTCAACTGGACTTACTTTCCGCCGATGGGGCGTCGGAGCGCCGGCGGCGGCCAGGGGCCGAGCAACCTCTGGAACGATGTGCCGGGTGGCTACCGTCAGACCTGGAACGACAACGTCGTGCTGATTCTCATGATCGAAACGCTCGAGGGCGTCGAGGCGGCGCGTGAGATCGCCAAGATTCCGGGTGTCGACGGTCTGTTCGCGGCCAGTGGTGACCTCGGCAACTTCTCCGGCTTCGGTGAAGGCGACGCCGAGTACGAAGCGATCATCACCGAGGTGGCCGAAGCGGCGCTCGAGGCGGGCATCCACGCCTGCGCACCGCTCCGCTGGGCCGACCGTCCGCACTACACCTGCTTCCAGGCAGGTACCGAAGGCGCGAACATCCGTCGCGGCGCCGCCGCCGAGCTGGCGCAGGCCAACGAGCGGTTCGGGAACAGCGGCGCCGGTGGCGCCGATCCGAGCGGCTCGGGCACGGTGGCCCTGCTGGCCAATCTGACCGCCGACTGCGGGTCGATCACCTATGAGGCTGATTGCAATGCGTCGTTCGAGGCTGCGGCCACCGCGGCGGCGGGGATGAGCGCCGACGAGCAGGAGCGCATGGTCCGTCGACTGGTTCAGGTGCTCGGCGCCAACCCGAACCACGCGGACCGGCTGCGCGGTATCGCCCAGCGCGCCGGGCTGTCGCTCGACTAGGCACAATCTCGTTCGACATCGCACGAGAGGACGGGACCCAGGCCCCGTCCTCCCGCGTGACCTCTGCCGCTCCGCCCGGGGCCCGCCGGCTCGCCACCATGCTGACCAGACGAGAGTTCGGACTGTCGTCACTCGCGCTACTGGGCGGGTGTGCTGCAGGTACGGGTCCGATGCCCGGTCCCGAGGGGGCCGGCGCGGGCGGCGTCACCCCCGAGCCTGCGGGCCTGCTCTACGTCGACATGCACATCGACACGCCGGGGCGACTCGTCCGCGAGCGACTCGACCTATCGGAAAGCCACGTCTACACCCACGTCGACATCCCCAAGATGCGGCAGGGCGAGCTGGCGGCCGGGTTCTTCGCGGTGTCGACCCCGGCCCGCTCTCAAGAGCCGGTGGTGTCGGTCAAGCGCGGCCTGGAGATCGCTGACGCGGTCATCCGTGAGGTCGAGCGGCATCCCGACGCTCTGGTGCTGGCCCGGAGCTCGGACGATGTCCTGAAGGCCCGGACCGACGGCAAGATCGCGATCCTGCTGGCGATCGAGGGTGGCCACATGATCGATTCCAGCCTCGAGGTGCTTCGGCATCTCCATCGGCTCGGAGCTCGCTACCTTGGGCTGACCCACAGCGGGAATACGCCCTGGATCGGCGCGGCCGAGTATGACGACGGTCCCGAGGGGCTGACCGACTTCGGTCGCGAGGTGGTGCGGGAGATGAACCGCCTCGGGATGCTGGCGGATCTGTCCCATGCCTCGGACCAGGCGTTCTTTGATGCCATCGACACGTCGGTGGCGCCCATCATCAACACCCACGCCGCGTGCCGGGTCATCGCCGACCACTCGCGCAACCTAACCGACGACATGCTGCGCGCCCTGGCCGGGAACGGCGGCGTGCTCGGGGTCTGCTACTACGCCGGGATGCTCGATGACGACTTCCGCGCCAGCATGGCGCAATTGGGCGAGCTGAACCGCCGACGCGGCGCGGTCCGGGCCGAGTTTGCCGACGACCCGAAACAGATGTCGGAGGAGCTCTGGGAGATCGAGACGGCCGGTGTCGCGCTGATCGGGCAGATACCGATGGACCGGTTGATCGACCACATCGCACATGCCGCCGACGTGGCCGGCATCGACCATGTCGGGATCGGGTGCGACTACGACAGCGTCGGGCTCAAGGTGCCCCAGGGGCTGGAGCACATTGGCCTGACGGGGAATCTGGTGACGGCCCTCGGGGCCCGCGGGTTCGCCGACGATGAGGTGGCGAAGATCATGGGCGGGAACATGCTGCGGGTGATGCAGGCGGCCGAGGCCGCCTCCGGCTAGCGCTACGGGGCGAATGCTTCGATGTAATGCGGGCTGCTCAACTCGTCGAGGGCCGGGAAGTCGAGGCCTGACAGCGCGGCCAACGCGAGCGCCAGTCCGACCACCAGCACGATCAGCCCGCGTTCGCGGAACAGGCCTTCGGGCGCCATGACCCGTGACGCCGGCTTGAGAGCAATCCATAGACCACATAGATCGTGGCGACACCCATGGCCACACTCATGGCCCGGGCCAGGTAGAAGAGGGCGGTGTAGGCGGGACCGCCCGAGAGATCGACCGTTCCGAGCCACTCGCCGATGAAGAACGGCGCATAGACCACCGTAAGAAGATAAAGCTTGAGCGGCGGGTACTTGAGGTGCCAGCCTCCGGTGTCGCCCTTCTCGACACCGTCGGTCACGTCCATCGGCGTCAGCTCGTCGGGGGCCCAGGCGATCTGGTCGGGCAGGCCCCAGCCGATACCGACGCTCGTCAGCGCCAGGCTCGCGGCTAGCAGCAGCCAGACGGCGCGGTTGAGGCCGGCCTGCTCAGGGTAGCGTCGGCAGTGGCGGGCGACCTGTCTCACCGGCCACCACCAGAGCACGCCGAAAATTAGGATCGACCCGGCGAGCGGTATCAGATAGCCGCGTGCCCAGAGGGCGTCATAGGCGAGCGCGGTGGCGCGCGATGGAAACAGGTCGGCCGGACCGAGCGCCAGCGCTTCCTCGTCCGCCCAGGCCCATTCGAGGGCCAGCTCCGGTGTGCCGCCGCGGGCGTTGAATGCCAGTTCGATGTCGTGCAGGCCTTCGCTGAGCTCGATGGCGCGCGTGACCGTGGTGGGGCCGTCTTCGCTGTTGTTCACCCGCAGGCGGCCGTCAAGGTAGAGCCAGGTCAGATCGGAGGCGGCGAGGGTGATGTCGTAGCTTCCGGTACGGTCGACCGGCAGCACGCCGCGCCAGCGGACACTGAACTCGGCCCCGAGCAGGTCGGGGCGGTTGGCGACGGCGTCGCCGAGTGGCGTCGGGTCCAGCCGGTCGAGGACCGGGTCGCCAGACCACTAGTGATTGGGGTAGTAGCGCGCCTCGAGACCGTGCCGTGACGCCAGCCCGCCAGCCACGACGAGCCCGCCGACCAGGAGTCCGGTCGCGGCGAGGCCGACCACGTGAAAGGTCCGGAAGTACACCAACTGAGATTGTACGAGCGCAGTGCGTTTTATGAGTTCGCTGGCTACCGCCGGTCGCGGTGTCGCTCGGCGAACCGCTGGACCACCTGCCGTCTCCACAGCTGCTTATCGACGTGCGGACGCGCCGCCTCCAGGTGCGCCTGGGCCTGTTCCGGCGTCAGACCCCGATGGGCCACCAGCCAGCACAGGGCGACGGTGGCGCTTCGACCTCGTCCGGCCTTGCAGTGGATATACACGGTACGCCCGTGCTGCCTATGGTCCTCGACGAAGGTCACCGCGCGCTCGATGTCCTCGAGGCGGGGTGGTGTGAAGTCCAGCGTCGGGGTGCGGAGCTGTTCGATGCCGTGACGCTGGTAGCCGGCGACGGGGCCACCGTATTCGACACAGGTGTTGACCACGGCTCGCACGCCGGCGTTCGCCATGTCTCCGACCAGCCAGGGGAGGGGCAGCGCTCCGAGCAGCACGTGCTCGTCGATGGCGTCCCACCAGCGGCGCTCGGCCACCAGCCGTTCCATAAGCAGGTTGTAGACGAGGCTCGGGATGAACAGCGCCCGGACCAACAGGTGTTTCACCGAGCGGGAGCATGCCCGCCTAGCCCTTTGCCGGTCAAGCCGGGACGATCGTCACGGCTCCGACCCGTGTCTGTTTCCACTTGCCCGCTGTCGTATCCTTCCCCCGTGCCTGCCTTCGATTGCACCGTCTGCGGTGCCAGTTTCATCATCCCTCAGGCCGCGCTCGACAAGTATCCGGGCTGGGAGCCCAGGTACTGTCGCGAGCACTCACCACAGCGCGCCCGGTCTGGCGATCAGTCCAAGGCGGAGGCCAATCGGGCCGGATCGAAGCGGAAGAAGGGCGGGGCGGGGCGAGGGCGGTCGCTCCGGGAAGCGAACCTCACCAGCGCGCAGGTGCTCGAGAAGTTCACCGAGGGCCCTGAGAACGGAGTGTTCACCGATGGGGGATCGACGCCAAACCCTGGCCCGGGCGGCTGGGGCGTGGTGTGGGTCAAGGACGGCGAGATCCGGGCCGAGCGTCATGGGCATGACCCGGACACCACGAACAATCGGATGGAACTCACGGCTCTAATCGAGGCGTTCAAGCTGTTGCCGGAGGACGCCGAGGTCGAGGTGTTTTCAGACAGCCGTCTCTGCGTCCAGACCATCACCGAATGGGCGCCGGGCTGGGAACGACGCGGCTGGAAGAAGAAGACGGGGCCGATCAAGAACCTGGAACTGGTGCAGGAGTTACTCCGGCTCTACCGGGTCCATTCCGCCTGTACGCTGACATGGACGGCCGCCCACTCTGGCACGCGCTGGAACGAATACGCCGACAGCCTGTCCACGGCCTGGATGCGCGAGACGAAATGACCTCGGGGGACGATCGTAACTAGCTGAGAACGCAGGCAGTTGCGATCAGTCTTGGCTTGACTTGTGTCGATGGTATGACTAGTCTGCCGTTGATCACGATTACACCTGCGCTCAGAGGCGGATATCGACCCAGAATGGCGACGTTCACGACGCGTTTCCTCGGCTTGACCGGCACCGGCGGGGCGGTGTGCGCCGCGCTGCTGTCGGCGCCCGCGCTGACCGCCGCGCAAGCGCCGCCGAGCGCCGAGGCAAGCCGGGCGGTGCTCGACCGCTACTGCGTCACCTGCCATAGCGACCGGCTGGAGACGGCGGGGCTGTCGCTGGAATCGGTCGACCTGGCCGACCCCGCCGCGCACGCCGCGGTGCTCGAGGAAGTCATCCGGAAGCTACGGACCGGCACGATGCCTCCGTCGCCTCGCCCGACGCCGTCCGACGACGAGCGGGCGCGGGTCGTGTCGTGGCTCGAGTCGTCGCTCGACGCCGTTGCCGAGGCCGACCCGAATCCCGGGCGGACCGAGACGCTCCGGCGGCTCAACCGCACCGAATACCAGAACGCCATTCGTGACCTGCTCGGACTGGACATCGACGCGCAGGCACTGCTGCCCGCCGATGAGGCGGGGCATGGTTTCGACAACGTCAACGTGGGCGATCTCTCGCCGGCCCTGCTCGACCGCTACATCACCGCGGCGCAGCGGATCAGCCAGCTCGCCATCGGCAGCACGCTGTCGGCGATGCAAAGCGACGTGATTCGCGTCCCGGCCGACACCACGCAGGAAGAGCATGTCGCGGGATTGCCGCTGGGCACTCGCGGTGGCGTGGCCACCACCTACACGTTTGCCCAGGACGGCGAGTACGAGATCCAGATCAGGCTGGCGCGCAATCGGACCGGCAATATCGGCGGCCTCCGCGGGAACGCGTTGCACACGGTGCAGTTGTTGCTGGACAAGATGCCGGTGGCCACCTACACCGTCGAGCGGCCCGAAGGCGGCGACGACACCTTCGCCGATGCGCACCTGCGGATGCGACTGCCGGTGACGGCCGGACCGCATGAGGTGGCCGCGACGTTCCTGAAGGACAGCGCCTCGCTGATGGAGACCGAGCGGCAGCCGCTGCTCTCCCACTTCAACGAGCAGCGGCATCCCCGGCTCACTCCAGCCATCTACCAGGTGACCATCACCGGGCCGTATGACGCCCGTGGGGTCAGCGACACGCCCTCCCGGAGTCGCATCTTCAGCTGCGAACCGTCGAGCGTCTCGGGCGAAGAGTCGTGCGCGCGCGAGATTCTGAGCACGCTGATGCGCCGTGCCTATCGCCGAGGCGTGTCCGCCGACGAAGTGGACACGCCGCTGGCGTTCTTCCGGGAGGGTCGGGTCGACGGCGATTTCGAGGCCGGTATCGGTCGGGCCCTGACCTCTATTCTGGTCAACCCGCAGTTCCTGTTCCGTGTCGAGCGTGACCGCGACGATGCGGGGCCGTACCGGATCTCGGATCTCGAAGTGGCGTCTCGGCTGTCGTTCTTTCTCTGGAGCATCATTCCCGACGACGAACTGCTCGACGCGGCCATCGCCGGACGGTTGAGCGATCCGGCTGAGTTCGAACGGCAGGCTCAGCGGATGCTGGCCGATCCGCGGTCAGCGAATCTGGCCAGTAACTTCGCCGGTCAGTGGCTCATGCTTCGTAACCTCGATGCCGTCAGCCCGAACCCCCGGCTGTATCCGGACTTCGACGACAACCTGCGTCAGGCCTTCCGCCAGGAGACCGAGCTGTTCTTCGACAGCGTCCTGCGTGAAAACCGGAGCGTGCTCGATCTGTTGAGCGCCGACTATACCTACCTGAACGAGCGGCTGGCCAAGCACTACGGCATCGCCGGGGTGTACGGCAGTCGGTTCCGACGCGTGGAACTCGAACCGGACAGCCGGCGCGGCGGACTGCTGCGGCATGGTAGCGTCCTGTCGGTCACCAGCTACGCCACGCGCACGTCGCCCGTGATCCGCGGCGTGTGGGTCCTCGACAACGTCTACGGCGCACCGCCGCCGCCACCTCCGGCGAATGTGCCGGTGCTCGAGGAGAACTCCGTGCAGGCCGGGCTTCCGATGCGCGAGCGGCTGGCCGAGCATCGGAACAATCCGGCATGCGCCAGCTGTCACAACACCATCGACCCGGTCGGCTTCTCGCTCGAGAACTACGACGCGGTGGGGCGGTGGCGTGACTTCAGCGGCGACATCAGCCAGATGGACACCTCAGGTGGACTGCCCGGCGTCGGTGCGTTCGACGGCGTGGAGGGGTTGGAGGCCGGGTTGCTCAGTCGTCCCGAGCTGTTCGCCGGCCGGGTCACCGAGAAGCTGTTGACCTTCGCTCTCGGTCGCGGCGTGGAGTACTACGACGCCCCCACCATTCGACGCATCGTGCGCGAGGCGGCCGCGGAGGACTATCGCTTTTCAGCCCTGATTCTCGGGATCGTCAAGAGCGTACCGTTTCAGATGAGGAACTCGACATGATCATCACCAAGAAGTCATTGGCCCGTCGGACCTTCCTGCGTGGAGCCGGCGCCGCGGTGGCGCTGCCGTTGCTCGACGCGATGGTGCCGGCCATGACCGCCTTGGCTCAGACGCCGGCCACCGGCGTCCGACGCCTCGGGTTCGTGTTCGTGCCGATGGGGTGTGACCATGCGCGATGGACGCCCGAGGGGCGGGGCGCGCTGGGTCAGCTGACGCAATGCCTGAGTCCGCTCGAGCCGGTGAAGAACCAGCTCACGGTGGTGACCAACATGGAGTTGCAGAACTCCTATCCCGGTACCCACGACACCTCGAACTCTGGCTACCTGAGCGCGGCGTTCGCCAAGCACACCGAGAGCTCGGATTACTTCCTCGGGACCACGGCCGACCAGATCGCGGCGCGGAAGATCGGCGAGGACACGCAGCTGCGTTCGCTCGAGCTGTCGATGGATCTGAACCCGCTGGCCGGCGTGTGCAACAACGGCTACGCCTGTGTGTATCAGAACAGCCTGTCGTGGTCGTCGCCGACCACGCCGCTGCCGTCCGAGGCGCATCCGCGCATCGTGTTCGAACGGTTGTTCGGCGAGGGTGGCTCGCCCGAGAAGCGGCAGGCGGCGCTGGCGCGCCGGGCCAGCCTGCTGGACGCGTTCAACGACGACATCGCCCGGTTGAAGGGGGAGGTTGGCGCGGCCGACAAGGCGCGGGTCGATAATTATCTCGACAGCATTCGCGAGGTCGAGCGGCAGATCGAACTGGCCGAAGCGGGCGCCGCCAGGAACCCGATGCCGGACCTCGACCGTCCGGTCGGCGTGCCTGATTCGTTCGCCGACCATGCGCGGTTGCTGTATGACCTGCAGATTCTGGCGTTCCAGGGGGACATCACGCGCGTGGTCAGCTTCCAGTTCACCCGCGAGTTGACTAACCGGACCTATCCCGAGATCGGCGTGCCGGATCCGCATCACCCGACCAGCCACCACGGTAACGATCCGGAGAAGGTGCTCAAGATCGCGAAGATCGGCACGTTCCACGTGTCGCTCTTCTCCGAGTTCCTGCAGAAACTGCAGGCGACGCCGGAGGGGAACGGGACGCTGCTGGACAACACGGTCTATCTGTATGGCAGCGGCATGGGGAACCCGAGCCTGCATGACCACGTGAACCTGCCGATTCTCGTGACCGGGGGCAACGCGACCGGCATCCGTGGCGGACGGCACATCCGTTACGACGAGGGTACGCCGCTCGCCAACCTCCACCTGACCCTGCTCGACCGGGTGGGGGTCAAGCTCGATCAGTTCGGCGACAGCAACGGACGGGTCGAGGATCTGTTTGATCCGGTGGCGCTGTAGAAGCGGGCGCGGTAGGACGACGCCCGCTGGCTTCAGGGCGGACCTATTCGGAGAGACGGGATGAGAGTGAGACAGCTAGCCGGCATCGGCCTACTCGTCGGGGTGTTCGCGTCGCCGGTCGCGGGTACGCCGGCCGACGAAGCGTTACTTGCTGACGCGTTGCAGCGGGGGGACGCGGCCGTCGCGCGGGGGCTTTTGGCCGACGGGGCGGACGTGAACGTGCCGCAGGTCGACGGGATGACGGCGTTGCACTGGGCGGTCTATCACGACGACGCCGACATGGTGCGGCTGCTCGTCGAGGCCGGGGCAAACCTGGAGGCGGCCAATCGCTACGGTGTGCGTCCGCTGTGGGTGGCGGTGACCAACGGCAGCAGCCCTGTGGTGACGCTACTGCTCGACGCCGGCGCCGATCCCAACGTGACGGCTCGTGGTGACCAGACGCTGTTGATGCACGCGGCGCGCACCGGAAGCGTGCAGGTCGTGCGGTCCCTGCTCGGGCGGGGGGCTGATCCGAATGCGCGCGAGGCGCGGAACCAGACCGCGCTGATGTGGGCGGCGGCCGAAGGCCACGCGGACATCGTGCACGCTCTGCTCGAGACCGGGGCCGAGATGAATCCGCGGCTGCGGTCCGGCTTCACGCCACTCTTCTTCGCGGTGCGCGAGGGCCACCGTGACGTGGTCCAGACGTTCCTCCAGGCTGGCGCCGACCTGAACGAGGTACTGGTGCGGGTCAAGGATGGCCCGGATCCTACCGTCAACAACGCGACCTATCGTCCGGTGGACGACGGCATCAGTCCGCTCATCCTCGCGATCCGGAATGGGCACTTCGAGCTGGCCGTCGACCTGATGGACGCCGGCGCCGATCCCAACGACGTGCGGAGCGGGTTCGGTCCGCTGCACACGATGAGCTGGGTAAGGAAGCCTGACGAGAGCGACCGGGGCGACCCGGCGCCGATCGGGTCAGGCAGCCTCAGCAGCCTCGACTTCGTGCGGACGCTGGTTGAACGTGGCGCGGACGTAAACCTGCGCTTGCCCAAGGGCTCGCCCCGGCAGCCGAATTCGGCGTCGCGGACGAACTCGCCTGGAGCGACGGCGTTTCTGCTGGCGGCCGATCGGGCCGACGCGACCTTCATGGAGCTGCTGCTCGAGTTGGGCGCGAACCCGTTCATTCCGAACCACGACGGCACCACGCCGTTGATGGCGGCGGCGGGGCTGGGCACGGCCGCGCCGGAGGAGGAAGCGGGCACCGAGCCTGAGGCCCTCATCGCGACGCAGTTGCTGCTGGAACTGGGAGCCAACGTCAACCACGTCAACATCGATGGCGACACCGCGATGCACGGCGCCGCCTACGGCAGCTTCCCGACCGTGGTGAACCTACTGGCCGATCATGGAGCCGACATCCGTTTCTGGAACACCAGAAACAAGCAGGGCCGGACGCCGCTGTTCATCGCCGAGGGGCATCGGGGCGGCCTGCCGCGACCTTCGCGTGCGACCATCGCGGCCCTCACGGCGCTGATGGACGGGGCCGGCGTGTCGACCGAGGGTGAGCGGCCGGAGATCGTCGACCAGTATTCGCGCCCGGCCGAGTCGCCAAAGCCGGCCGAGCCCAAGCCGCAGACGCAGCGGTAGCCCCAGGCCTCTTCATCCATGGCTGGTGCCCGGACGCGGGCGCTTGCACTCGTCTCCGCGGACATGCGCCGGTACTTCCTTCCGGTCGCCGTTTCACTGCTCTTCATCGCGTCGTCGCCCTACATGGGGCTGATCCGGGACGGCCTCAAGGCCGCGCTCGGTGAGGCGTTTACGCCCGTTATCGGCGCGTTGGTGGGAGTAGCGGCTTTGAGCGCCCTTGGCTGGGGGGGGCGACGCGTCCGGCGGCGGGGGCGACAGGGGGTTGGCCTGATTGCGCCCGCCGTCGGTCTGGCGGTGGCCTACGCCATGGTGATGCGGACCGGCATACCGGACGTGGACGCCGTCGAGCGCATCCACTTCCTGCAGTACGGCCTGGTGGCGCTGCTCTTCTATCGCGCGACGATGCCCGCTTCCCTGGGCCAGGTCGTGCCGCAGACCCTGCTTGCCGGGACACTCGTGGGCATCGGGGAGGAGTGGCTGCAGTGGCTCGTGCCGACCCGCGTTGGAGATGTGCGGGACGTGCTCCTCAACTTCTGGGCTCTGGGCTGCGGGCTGCTTTTTGCCGTCGGTCTGGAACCGCCCGTAGCCCCCAGCCCCCGGCCGATGCCGTGGCGACGCCTTAGCCAGCTGGCGAGCGTCGTGGTGGTGGCTTTCGCCATCTTCCTGGACAGCGCCCACCTGGGCGAGTTGAACGACGCGCCAGGGATTGGGCGATTCCGCTCCTTCTATACCCTCGAACAGCTCGAGGCGGTGTCGAGTGACAGGGCCGCACGCTGGGCGGCCGATCCTCCGACCGACCTCGGTGGTCCGTTCTCGCGGCAGGATCATTTCCTGGTCGAGGCCGGCGCCCGGGTGCAACGGCGGAACGAGGCTTATGCGGCCGGGGCCTTCGCCGACGCCTGGCGGGAGAACGCGCTGCTCGAGCGGCACTACGCTCCGATGCTCGACCTGCGCTCGTTCGGGAGCGGCGATCCGCACCGGTGGCCGGCGGCCCAGCGGGACGAGGTGGAAGCGAAAGGCGCGGGACCGGTGACTGGGGTGTGGGTCAGTCCGGTCTATGAGGACCGCGTGCACATCGCGCCGACCAGAGGGCAGCTCTGGCTGGGCGCCGGTGCGGCCGTGCTCCTGCTGCTCGGTGCAGCAGTGCGCCGACGGAGCTGAGGTGGTGTGCCGATGACGACGCCCCCGTGCCACGGACCGGCTTCCTCGGGTTGTCCTTCGCCCAGCGGCTCCGGAAGCATCCGCTAGCGGGGCTGACCGAGCTCGCCTCCTATGGTGATATCGCGCACACGTGGATGGGGCCGTATCGCCTCTATCTCGTGAACCACCCCGACCTGATCCAGCAGGTGCTGGCGACCGATCGGAAGAAGTTCCGGAAGGAGCCACGACAGATCGCGGTGTTGGGCAGCGTCGACGGGGCAGGCCTGGTTACCAGCGAGGGGGAGCTCTGGGCCCGGCAGAGGCGTCTCGTCCAGCCGGCGTTTCACCGGGACCAGCTGGCCTACTATGCCGGCGTCATCGTGGGGAAGACCTCCGCCATGGTGGACGGGTGGCAGGCCACACAGGAGGTCGATGTCACCACGGCGATGACCGAGCTGACGCTCGGCGTCGTCGTGAAGACGCTCTTCAATCTGGAGGTCTCCGAGCAGGCGGCGCGGTTGGGGCAGGCCGTGCGGGTGCTGTCCGAGATTCTCGTACGCGAGCTGAGTCAGCCGTTACTGCTGCCCGACTGGCTCCCCTTCCCGGAGAAGCGGCGGAAGCGCCGGGCCTTCGCCGAGGTTGACGGGTTCATCCAGGAGGTCATCCGGGCGCGTCGGGCGTCGGGCGAGGACCACGGGGACCTGCTCTCGATGTTGCTGACCACCGTGGACGACGCGGACGAGGGTGACGGCCGGGGGATGAGCGACCAGCAGGCGCGGGACGAAGCGATCACGCTCTTCAACGCCGGGCATGATTCGACGGCGGCCGCCCTGGCCTGGACCTGGTATCTGATCGGCGCCCACCCTGACGTGGAGGCACGTCTGTACGATGAGGTGGATACCGTCCTGGGCGATCGAGACGCGTCTTTCGACGATCTGTCCCGCTTCCGATGGACGGAGATGGTCGCCAAGGAGGCGATGCGGCTCTATCCCCGGACCTGGGCGCTGTTCTTTCGTCAAGCGGTCGAGCACACCCAGCTGGCGGGCTATCCGATTCCACGGGGGAGCTGGATCTACCTGTCATCGTGGGCGACGCATCGAGAATGCCCGGTTCTTCCCCGACCCGCTGAGGTTCGATCCGGAGCGCTTCTCGCCCGAGCGGGCGGACGAGATCCCTGGCACGGCTACTTTCCGTTCGGAGTCGGTCCCCACACCTGCGTGGGGAATCACTTCGCCATGATGGAGGTCGTGCTGATCCTGGCCACCGTCCTTCGCCGCGCGACCCTGTCCTTGCCCGAGGTGGCGGTGGCCGAGCCGGAGCCGCTGGTCGCGATCCGGCCCCGCGGGGGGCTGTCGGCCTGCTTCATCCGGCGCGGGTCGGGCGCCCGGGCAGAGTAGAATCCCCACGTCCACGCAGACAGTCGCTCAGGAGCCATTCCATGCCCCGTCACCTCCCAGCCCTCGTGTGTTCGGTGGTCG